>OGXB01000037.1_pt1 | contig 93698 bp, 81 predicted proteins | sample 1576161 | NCBI WGS metagenome assembly OGXB01 (sample SAMEA3541474, study PRJEB24748) | human gut metagenome | biome: human gut; feature: human-associated habitat; material: faeces | place: China | collected 2012
GTATGCTTTGTACATTTTCTCACGGAGAGGGCGGTTCTCAGCGTATTGCAGGAACCACCTTGCAGCCTTGCTGCCCCGCCGCCTGCCGACTCGTCCGGATTCGCCCGAACGGCGCATGCCGTTTCCTCGCCCTCCCCTCGGTCCGGGGAAAATCCGCCTGCGGTGAAACTCCGTTTTTGCATGACCTGACACGTGCGGCAACAAAAAAACGACCCCGTCGAGGGTCGTTTTCATTGTGTCGCGTCTCCGGTCAGCCGCAGATATAGACGCATCCGTAGACCAGCGCCGCCGCGAGCGCGCCCAGTACGGGGCCTGCGACGGGCACCCAGCTGTATCCCCAGCCGCTCGGCCCTTTCGCCCTGATGGGCAGGATGCTGTGTGCTATGCGGGGCGGCAGGTCGCGCGCCGGATTGATCGCATAACCCGTCGTTCCGCCGAGCGACATGCCGATCGCCATGATCAGCATCGTCACCGGCAGGCTCCCCAGACTTCCCAGCCCTATTTCGGGCGTGTTCTGTTCGTTGCCGATGGCCAGAATCACGAATACCAGCAGGAACGTTCCGACGAATTCGCAGAAGAGGTTCCGCGGCTTGTCCATGATGGCGGGCATGGTGCAGAACACGCCGAGCTTCGCGCCCGGATCGTCCGTCGCGTCGAAGTGGTCCTTATAATATATGTATACCAGCACTGCGCCGCAGAATCCGCCCAGCAGCTGCGCCGCGACGTATCCCGGCACCGACGCCCACGGAAACGTACCCGCGGCGGCCAGCCCGATGCTGAGCGCCGGATTGAGGTGTGCGCCCGAATAGGGCCCCGCGATCAGTACGCCGCACATCACGGCCAGTCCCCACGCGATGGTGATTACGACCCAGCCGCCGTTGTATCCTTTCGATTGTTTCAGGACCGTCGAGGCCACTACCCCGTCGCCCAGCAGTACCAGCACGAGCGTTCCGATGAACTCGAACAGGCATTTGGTGAAAAATGTGATTTCCATATGCGGTTCCGATTGGTTGGTTTAACTGCGCAATACCCGCCGTACGGCGTCTTTCCACCCTTCCACGGCCTCGGCGATATGCGCCCGGTCGGTCGTCGGCTCGAAGATACGCTCGGCCTGCCACTGCCGTTTGATGTCGTCGATGCTGTCCCAATACCCTACCGCCAGCCCTGCGAGATAAGCCGCGCCCAGCGCCGTGGTCTCCGTCACGCTGGGGCGTATGACGCGCGTGTCCAGCAGGTCCGACTGGAACTGCATCAGCAGGTCGTTGCGCGCCGCGCCGCCGTCCACTTTCAGCTCCCGGAGCGTGATGCCCGAATCGCGCTGCATGGCCCCGACGATGTCGAGCGTCTGATAGGCAATCCCTTCCAGCGCCGCCCGCGCGATATGCGCCGCCGTCGTGCCGCGGCTGATGCCGCTTATCGCGCCCCGCGCATACTGGTCCCAGTACGGGGCCGCAAGCCCCGTCAGCGCGGGCACGAAGTAGACGCCGTTGGTGTCGGGCACCGACGCCGCCAGCTCTTCGATTTCCGACGACGAGCGGATGATCCCCAGCCCGTCGCGCAGCCACTGTACGACCGAGCCGCCGACGAAGATGCTCCCTTCGAGGGCGTAGTCGACCTTGTCGCCGATCTTCCAAGCGATGGTCGTCAGCAGGTTGTTCGCTGAGGCGATCGGCTTCTCGCCGCTGTTCATCAGCAGAAAACACCCCGTGCCGTACGTGTTCTTCACCGACCCCGGCTCGACGCACATCTGCCCGAACAGGGCCGCCTGCTGGTCGCCCGCAATTCCCGCGATGGGCACCTTGTGCGCGAAAATCGTGGTCTTGGTCGCTCCGTACACTTCGCTCGACGACTTCACCGCGGGCATCATCGAAGCCGGAATGTCGAACAGCTCCAGCAGCTCCTCGTCCCACTGCAGGGTGTGGATGTTGAAAAGCATCGTGCGCGACGCATTGCTCACGTCCGTCACGTGCACCTCGCCGCGCGTCAGCCGCCAGATCAGCCACGTATCGACCGTGCCGAACATCAGCTTGCCCTTCTCGGCCCGTTCGCGCGCTCCGGCGACGTTGTCCAGAATCCATTTTATCTTCGTCGCGCTGAAATAGGCGTCGATTATCAGTCCCGTTTTTTCACGGATGAATTCGGTTTTGCCGTCGGCTTTCAGCCGGTCGCAGTACTCCGAGGTCCGGCGGTCCTGCCAGACGATGGCGTTGTAGACCGGCTCTTCGGTCTCCGCATCCCATACGATCGTGGTTTCGCGCTGGTTGGTGATGCCTATGCCTGCGATGTTCAGTCCGTTGATGTCGATTGCGGCGATCGCTTCGGCGATCACCGACGCCTGCGACGACCATATCTCGTGCGGATTGTGCTCGACCCATCCCGGTTTGGGAAACAGCTGGGTGAATTCGCGCTGTGCGACCGACCGAATCAGTCCTTTGCGGTCGAATACGATCGCACGGGAACTGCTCGTTCCCTGATCCAATGCCAAAATGTACTGTTCCATATGCTTGTGTTTTTGTGCTGTTTTCTCCGCCCGGCGCGGCGTTTCTATCCCCTCCGTCTACAAATCTATCAAAAAATTCCGGGATTCGAAACGAAACCGCGAAGTTTTTTTTCGAAACCGTCCCTTGCTTTACATACGGGCGCCGGACTGACAGCCCCGGCGCGAAAGTTGCTCGCTCCACAGTCAGGCCTTCGTCTGTCGCACGCCACGCGCTGTGCCTTCGCACACTTCACGCCGGGTCGATCGCGCCGAACGGATGCCGCAATGGATAAAAAATGCCCGTGTATTGTTGCCCGAATGGATTTTTTGTGCTACATTTGAACGACGATTCGCTGTAAGGGCGGATTGTTGCTTTGCTTCACGTGAAAACGGCTAATTTTCTAATGTCGAGGCGAAGGCACATGGACGCTCCCACGGATCGCCGGGTTCACGCTCGGCAGCGCGGGGAAAATCTATCGTACACGGACTTCACGTTACCGGCGTGGGCCTCTTGTGCTTGTATTTCGACATGGGTTTTAGCCGACCTTCACGTGAGTATAAGTACAATGCCCACGCCCTTTTTATGCGCTGTCGTGCCCCTGCGATATGTTACGGCTTCGGTTCCATCTTCCGCTTTTCGACGGCGCCCGGCGTGATCCGGACGTCGCATGCGTCCGCGGAAAATCGGCCGCGGCAACTTGCAGGATAGACGCTGATGCGGGCAGGTTCCATGTGTCGGATACGGCGGTCGTGCCGAGGCGTCACGATCCGTCGGGATTCTGCATAATCCCCAGCCTGCCCGCTTTTTTTCGGATATTTTGCTTTTACGATACGGCCCATGCCTGAATTTACGATCGGATTTCTGGGGCGGTTCCAGTTCACGCCCCGGATGCGGGATTGCTTCGATACGCTCGTCTCCCGCTACGCATGCGACGGCCTGCACTTGCGGATCGCCGTCGAGCTGGGGTCCAAACAGCAGCTGTTGATGGCCGAACGTGTGCTTGCCCTCAGGCGCATCCTCCCCGGCCTGCGGTTGCTGGCCGTGGTCGCCCAAACGCAGGAGAACGCCTGCCGCCGGCCCGCGAGTCTGTCGGCCCGGCGCCGCCGGGAGATATTGGACGCCGCGGACGAATACGAGCTTCTGTCCGGCAATGCCGGGGAATTCCTCCGCGTCGTGCAGGTCAACCGTCTCTTTGCCGCACGCTGTGACCTGATCGTCTACAGCGCCTACCTCGCGCCGAAGTACGCGACGGACAACCTCCGCCTGCAAGTCGCTTCCCGGCCCGATCCGCCGCGCGTGCGCTGTCTTTCCGACGAATTTCCGGTGTGCCGCCCGGTGAGTTTCGAACCGGAGCTGGCGTTGGCCGAAAGCATCGGCTACCTCCGCCGGAACCGCTGCCGGATCATGTCCGGCGACCTGCCGCCCGAACTGCTCGCAAAGTGGCTCGCCGCGTGCGACGAACCGCGCCTTTACCCCCGGCTCGCTTCGCTGGAGGACGTTGCTGACATCTTCCGGCTCGACGGCGCCCCGGACTGCGATTACCTGCTGTTCAAGGTCTTTGCCTATGCCTATGCCCTGCACCGCGATTTGTGGGTCCTGCCCTGCCGCGGATGCGGCGCCGACGCCGTGGCGTCCGTCCTCTACAGGCAGTTCCGCCGTCTGCTGGAGCTGGTCGCCGAAGCCCGCGAAGCCGGCGTGGACATCGGTAATCACGACCTGCTGGATTTCGCCCGTTACGACTCCCTGCTGAAAATATGCGCCCTGCCGCAGCGGCTCGGCGAATTGTCCGGCCGGTTGATCTGACGGGGCGTTTTGCGCTTTTTGTTTCTGGCGTTATCGGATTTGAACGAGAAAAGCCCTGCGTATCGTCGATACACAGGGCTTTTGCACGTTTGCCCTCTTTCGCAGGGCTTTAGAGCGGGAAACGGGGGTCGAACCCGCGACCCTCAGCTTGGGAAGCTGATGCTCTACCACTGAGCTACTCCCGCATTTCGGAGTACAAATATACTCCGCATTTTTCGATTTTTCAAGGTTTCGGGGCGGTAAATTTACCTTTACGCCACGATTTTTTTCAGCGATGCGAGGTTTTTCGCATTTTTGAGACTGCGGCCTTCGGGCGTGTAAAGGTAATCGAGACGGTCGCCGAAATGCGCTTCCACCTTGTTGCGCACGACCTTCATGGTGCTGTTCACCAGCCCGTTCTGCTCGGTGAACGGCTCGTCCACGATGGCCAGTCCCGCCGGCAGCCAGCGTTCGGGGAACTCCCCGCCGAATACGCCGCCGGCCCGGTAACGGTCGATTTCGCCGCCGAGGATCTCCGCCGCCGTCTCTGCCCGCTTTTCGCCCGCGATCCCGCGGCTGTCCAGCTCCCGCCGCAGCGCTTCGCGGTTCGGCACGACGATGGCGCCCGTAAACGGACTTTGGTTGTTGTGTATGATGATCTGGTCGATGTAGGGCGACTTGTCCACGATCGCCTCCTCCATTCCTTCGGGGCTGTATTTCTCTCCGTCCGAAGCGATCAGCAGGCTTTTGAAGCGGCCCAGCACATAGAGGAAGTCGTCCTTCGAGACATACCCCATGTCGCCCGTGTGCAGCCATCCGTCGCGCACGGTCTCGGCCGAAGCTTCGGGATTCTTCCAGTAACCGGCCATTACGTTTTCGCCGCGGATCACGATTTCGCCCTTTTCCCCGCGCGGCACCTCCCGGCCCGCTTCGTCCACGATTTTCAGGTCGAGCGGAATCAGGATTTTGCCCGACGAGCCGAAGCGGTGCCAGTGGTATTTGGGCGAATTGGTCGAGATGACGGGCGTGGCCTCCGAAAGTCCGTATCCCTGAAACATCGGAATGCCGATGGCGTAGAAGAACCGCTGCAGCTCCGCGTCGAGCAGCGCGCCCCCGCCCACGAAGAAGCGCAGGCTTCCGCCGAAGGCTTCGCGCACCTTGCGGAACAGCACGGCGTCGAACAGCCTGACCGCAGGCCACAGCAGGACGCGCCAGCCCTGCCCCCGGCCGTAGCCGTCCTTATTATATAGGTAGGCCGTGCGGAGCGCCAGATTGAACAGCCGCTCCGTGAAACGGCCCTTGGCGCGGATCGAACCCTCGATGTTCTTGCGGAAATTCTTGGCCAGCGCCGGCACCGACAGCAGGAAGTGCGGGCGCACTTCGCGGATGTTCTGCGGAATGTTCTTGAGCGTCTCCATCGGCGTCGCTCCGACCTGCACCGTCGCCACCGTGGCTCCGCATGCGATCATGATGTAGAACCCCACGACGTGTGCGAAGCAGTGGTCCAGCGGCAGTATGATGAGCGTCCGGAACGACGACGGAATGTCGATGCGCGAGAGCGACTGCTCGACGTTGGCCGTGTAGTTGCGGTGCGTCAGCACGACGCCCTTGGGGTCGGCCGTGGTGCCCGACGTGTAGGTGATCGTCGCATAGTCGTCGTTCCCGATCCCCCGTCCGATGGCGAGGAACTCCTCGCGGTGCTTCGACAGATAGTCGCGGCCCAGCCTGCGGAGCGTTCCCAGCGCGGTTTCGCCCGGCTCCAGCGGTATGTGGCCTATGACGATGATATGCTTGACTTCGGGCAGCTCGGCGCGGATGCGGCGGATTTTCGGCAGCTGGTATTTCGATACGAACAGCGCCTTCACTTCGGCATGGCGCATGCGGAACAGCAGGTCGTTCGACTCTTCGAGCTTGACCGACAGCGGCACGCTGACCGCCCCGGCGTAGAACATGCCCAGCTCCGAGACGATCCATGCGTTGGACCCTTCGGCCAGTATGGCGACTTTGTCCTTGGGGCGAATCCCGATCGCTGCCAGTCCGGCCCCGGTCTCCAAGGCCAGCTCCTTGGTCTCGGCGTAGGTCGTAGGCTCGAACGCCCGGTGTTTCTTCTCCAGCAGGAATGTCTTGGCGCCGTATTTCTCCACGGAGCCTTCGAACAGGTCGATGATGGTCTTCTTCATGGTCGGTTCGTTTAGTCCATTTTCAATACGGCGAGGAATGCCGACTGCGGCACCTCCACGTTGCCGATCTGGCGCATGCGCTTCTTGCCCTTCTTCTGTTTTTCGAGCAGCTTGCGCTTGCGAGAGATGTCGCCGCCGTAGCACTTGGCCGTCACGTCCTTGCGCACGGCCTTCACCGTCTCGCGGGCGATGATCTTGGCGCCGATGGCGGCCTGTATGGCGATGTCGAACTGCTGGCGCGGGATCAGCTCCTTGAGTTTCTCGCACATCTTGCGTCCGAAGTCGTAGGCGTGGTCCGTATAGGTGAGCGACGAAAGCGCATCGACCGGTTCGCCGTTGAGCAGGATGTCCAGCTTGACGAGCTTCGACGGCTGGTATCCCGTGCGGTGGTAGTCGAACGACGCATAGCCTTTCGAAATGCTCTTGAGCTTGTCGTAGAAGTCGAAGACGATCTCCGAAAGGGGCATGTCGAAGTTGATCTCCACGCGGTCCTGCGTGATGAAGGTCTGGTTTTTCATCACGCCGCGCTTGTCGATGCAGAGTTTGATGACGTTGCCCAGAAATTCGGACTTGGTGATGATCTGCGCGAGGATATAGGGTTCTTCGATCTTGGCGATCTTGGTCACTTCGGGCAGTCCCGACGGGTTGTGCACCTCCACCACGTCGCCCTGCGTCGTGGTGATGCGGTACGACACGTTGGGCACGGTCGTGATGACGTCCATGTCGAATTCGCGGTAGAGGCGCTCCTGAATGATCTCCATGTGGAGCAGTCCGAGGAATCCGCAGCGGAATCCGAATCCCAGCGCCAGCGAACTCTCCGGCTCGAATGTCAGCGACGCGTCGTTCAGCTGGAGTTTCTCCAGCGACGCGCGCAGGTCTTCGTACTGGTCGGCTTCGACGGGATAGACGCCCGCGAAGACCATCGGCTTCACGTCCTCGAATCCGGCGATCGCTTCCCGCGCGGGGTTCGTCACCGTCGTAATCGTGTCGCCGACCTTCACGTCCGACGAGGTCTTGATGCCGGAGCAGATATATCCTACGTCTCCGGCCTTGATCTCGTCGCGGGGCTGCATCTTGAGTTTCAGCACGCCCACCTCGTCGGCGTCGTACTGACTGCCCGTGTTGAAGAACTTCACGTGCTCGCCTTTGCGGATCCGGCCGTTGAAGACGCGGTAATAGGCGATGATGCCGCGGAACGGGTTGAACACCGAGTCGAAGATCAGCGCCTGCAGCGGTGCGTTCTCGTCGCCCTCAGGCGCCGGAATGCGCTGTACGATCGCTTCGAGCACCTCCTCGACGCCTAGCCCCGTCTTGCCCGACGCCAGCAGGATGTCCTCGTCCTTGCAGCCGATCAGGTCGATCACCTGATCCTTGACCTCGTCGATCATGGCCGAGTCCATGTCGATCTTGTTCAGTACGGGGATGATTTCGAGGTCGTGCCCCACGGCCAGATAGAGGTTCGATATGGTCTGCGCCTGAATGCCCTGCGTGGCGTCCACCACCAGCAGCGCGCCTTCGCACGAGGCGATGGCGCGCGAAACTTCGTACGAGAAGTCCACGTGTCCCGGAGTGTCGATCAGGTTGAGCGTATACAGCTGTCCGTCGCGGGCCTTGTATTCCATCTGGATCGCGTGGCTCTTGATGGTGATGCCCTTTTCGCGTTCGAGGTCCATATCGTCGAGCACCTGCGCCTGCATTTCGCGCTGGTTCAGGGTGTTGGTTTTTTCCAACAGACGGTCCGCCAATGTGCTCTTGCCGTGGTCGATGTGGGCTATGATGCAAAAATTGCGTATGTTCTTCATATATTCATCTAAAAATGTGTGCAAATATACGAATTATTTTGGATTTCCGGGGATGCGTCCGCCCTGCCCCGCCGGAAAATCGTGCGATCCTGATTTTCCCCTTTCGTCGCGCCGGTGCCGCCCCGCTTTTCCGGCCCGTCCCGGCAATCCGAACTCGTTTTGCGATTGCCCTCGGCTTTCGCTATCTTTGCAGCCGCAAACACCGTTTCCGCATGAATACCGTATCGAAATACCTTTCGCTGGTGAAGTTCGCCCATACGATCTTCGCCATGCCTTTCGCCGCCGTCGGCTTCGTCTACGCCTATGCGACGCTGCCCGCCGGGGCGCACGACGCTGCGTGGTGGCTCACGCGCGCGGTGCAGGTCCTGCTCTGCATGGTCTTCGCCCGCAATACGGCCATGGGCTTCAACCGCTGGGCCGACCGTCGCATCGACGCCGAAAACCCCCGCACCGCGGGCCGCGAAATCCCCGCCGGCGTGATTCCGCCCCGGCATGCCCTTCGCTTCGTGGCGGTCAATGCCCTGCTGTTCATCGCCGCCGCTTCGACGATCAACCTGCTGACGGCCCTGCTGTCACCCGTGGCGCTGTTCATCATTCTGTTCTACAGCTACTGCAAACGCTTTACCGCGCTGGCCCATCTGGTGCTGGGGCTTTCGCTCGGCATCGCGCCCGTCGGGGCCTATATCGCTGTCACGGGGCGTATCGCCCTCGAACCCTGCATCCTCTCGCTGCTGGTGATGACGTGGTGCGGCGGCTTCGACATCATCTACGCCCTGCAGGACGCCGCCTTCGACCGCGAAAGGGGCCTGCACTCCATTCCCGCGCGCTTTTCGGCCCGCACGGCGCTGGCGTTGAGCTGCGGCCTGCACGCCGTGAGCGTCGTCGCCCTGTTGTGGTTCGCCTCCTGCTGCCCCGGTTCGGCGTGGTTCTGGACCGGAGCCGGGATTTTCACGGGCCTGCTGGTGCTCGAACACCTGCTCGTGACGCCCTCGCGCCAGCGCAATATCGGCATCGCTTTCGGCACGCTCAACGGCCTTGCGAGCCTCACGCTGGCCGCCGGAATAATCGCGGATTTGCTCAAATAAACCAAATAGCTTATATTTGCAACTTCAATCAGGTAAAAGTTAGGATAAAATGCTGAGCAGACAAATCGCACAAAAGCTTCGGGGCTACGAAACCCCTTTCTATCTCTATGATACGGCGCTGTTGCGCCAGACCCTCGAAAGCGTCGTCTACGAGTCCAAAAAGTACGGCTACAAGGTGCATTACGCCATCAAAGCCAACTACGACGACCATCTGCTGGCTATTATCCGTGAATACGGGCTGGGCATCGACTGCGCGAGCGGCAACGAGCTGCGCAAGGCCGTCGAAGCCGGATTCGACCCCAAGGGCATCGTTTACGCCGGTGTCGGCAAGCGCGACAAGGAGCTTCGCTACGCCATCGGACAGGAGATCATGGCGATCAACTGCGAATCGATCGAGGAGCTGGAACTCGTGGACCGGCTTGCGGGCGAGGCCGGCAAGAAGACCGACGTGGCGCTGCGCATCAACCCCGACATCGACCCCAAGACCAATCACTGCATCGATACCGGTCAGGCCGACAGTAAGTTCGGCATTTCATATGAAGAGGTGCTTGAGCATGCTAAGGAGATCAAATCGCTCAAAAACATCCGGATCGTAGGCATCCACCTGCATATCGGTTCGCAGATCCGCGAGCTGCATGTGTTCGAGAACATGTGCAACAAGGTGAACGTCATCGTCGAGAACCTCGAAAAGCTGGGCTTCTCGTTCTGCTTCGTCGATGTCGGCGGCGGCTTGGGCGTCAATTACGACGTGCCTGAGAACGAGCCTATTCCCAACTTCGCGTCGCTCTTCTCGATCGTGCACAACCACCTCGCCGTCGGCGACCGCGAAGTGCATTTCGAGTTCGGCCGTTCGATCGTCGCCGAGTGCGGCGAGCTGATTACGACGGTGCTTTTCAACAAGACCACCGCCACGGGCCGCAAGCTGGTGATCGTCGATGCCAGCATGACCGAGCTGATCCGTCCCGCGCTTTACGGTTCGTACCACAACATCGAAAACATCACCTCGGAAGACGAGGCGCGCGAAAAGTACACCATCGTCGGCACGGCCTGCGAATCGACCGACGTATTCGATGAAAACGTCACGCTCCGCAAGACCCGCCGCGGCGATCTGCTGACCCTCAAGTCGGCCGGGGCCTACGGCATGTCGATGGCGTCGCGCTACAACCTCCACGACCTTCCGGGCGCGGTTTACAGCGACGAAATCCGGTAGACGGGCCGTCTGTAACCCGAACCGCCGAACGCTCCCGAACCGAACCGGACGTCAATCCGCCGAATTCGCATTATGTGGCTGACCCTCGCCTTCACCTCCGCCGCGCTGCTGGGCTTTTACGATGCGGCCAAGAAGCAATCCCTCACGGGGAATGCGGTGCTTCCGGTGCTGCTGCTCAACACCCTCTTCTCGGCGCTTTTCCTGCTGCCGATGATCGTCTCGGCCGAGTGCGGCTTCGGGTGGTTCGACGGCACGATACTGGCCGCCTCTTCGGGCACGCTCCGGGCGCACGGACTGGTGCTGCTTAAAGCGGTCATCGTCCTCACTTCGTGGATCTTCGGCTATTTCGCCATGAAGCACCTGCCGATTACCATCGTCGGTCCGATCAATGCCACGCGCCCCGTCATGGTGCTTGTCGGCGCCATGCTCATCTTCGGCGAGCGGCTCAATGCCTGCCAGTGGACCGGCGTCGTGCTGACCCTCCTCTCGCTCTTCCTGCTGAGCCGTTCGAGCCGCCGCGAAGGGGTCGATTTCCGTCACAACGTCTGGATACTCTGTATCGCGGTGGCGGCTCTGGCCGCCGTCGTAAGCGGACTGTACGACAAATATATCATGGCGCGCCTCGACCCGGTCTTCGTGCAGGGCTGGTGCAACCTCTATCTGTTCGGCCTGATGTCGGTCGTGGTCGGCATCCTCTGGTGGCCGCGCCGCCGTACGACCACCCCGTTCCACTGGACTTGGGCCATTCCGCTGATCTCGTTCTTCCTCGTGCTGGCCGATTTCGCCTATTTCTACGCCCTGCACCAGCCCGACGCCATGGTCTCCGTCGTGTCGATGGTCCGCCGCAGTTCGGTCGTCGTCTCTTTCCTGTGCGGCGCCGTGCTGTTCCGCGAGCACAACCTCCGCTCCAAAGCCTTCGATCTGGCCTTTATCCTCGTCGGCATGTTCTTCCTCTGGCTGGGGTCGAGGTAATGACGACCGTGTCGAAGCGCGGGATTTGCATGCACACCTTTCCGTTTGGGCGCAGACCGGCTTCCGGTCCCGAAACCGCCGGTGTCAAAATAAAAAGACAACCCATTGCGGGCTGTCTTTTTTTATTTGCGGTATCGTCGGTCCCGGTCATATCAGCTGCTCCAGCCGGCTGACCGTCTTTGCGATTTCCGCATCCCCCGGCGCATAATCTTTCAGCGCTCCCGCCAGATACTGTTCGTAGGCGTAGAGGTCGATCACGCCGTTGCCTGAGAGGTTGAACAGAATCGTCTTGGGCGTCCCCTCCTCTTTGGCCTGCATGGCTTCGCGGATGGCCGCGGCGATGGCGTGCGTCGATTCCGGCGCCGGGATGATGCCCTCGGTCTTGGCGAAGAGAATGCCTGCGGCGAGGGTCTCGGTCTGCGGCAGCGACTGCGCTTCGACGAGTCCGTCTTTGAGCAGTTGGCTGACGATCGACCCCGCGCCGTGGTAACGCAGTCCGCCCGCGTGGATGTCCGACGGCTGGAAATCGTGCCCCAGCGTATACATCGGCAGCAGGGGCGTGAATCCCGCCACGTCGCCGAAGTCGTATTGGAAACTGCCGCGCGTGAGTTTCGGGCAGCTCGACGGCTCGACCGCCACGATCCGGATTTTTTTGCCTTCCGTGAGGTTCTTGCGCAGGAACGGGAATCCCAGTCCCGCGAAGTTGCTGCCGCCGCCGAAGCATCCGATCACCACGTCAGGCTCGGCGTCGGCCATCTCCATCTGCGCCACGGCTTCCTGTCCGATCACGGTCTGATGCAGGATGACGTGGTTCAGCACGCTTCCCAGACAGTACCGCGTATCTTCGGGGTGTTGCAGCGCCACTTCGATCGCCTCCGAAATGGCCAGTCCGAGGCTTCCCGAACAGTTCGGGTCGCGTTCAAGCGCCGCACGGCCCGATGCCGTGAGCGTGCTGGGCGATGCGATGCACTCGGCGCCCCAAGTGTTCATCATCAGCCGCCGGTAGGGTTTCTGCTCGTAGCTGACCTTGACCATGTAAACCTGCAGGTCTATGCCGAAATGCTTGGCCGCGAATGCGATCGCTGCGCCCCACTGCCCCGCGCCCGTCTCGGTGGTCAGGCGGCGGATGCCCTGCTTGTAGTTGTAGTAGGCCTGCGGCACGGCGGTGTTGGGTTTGTGCGATCCGGCCGGCGAGACGCTCTCGTTCTTGAAATAGATTTTCGCGGGCGTGCCGAGCGCCTTCTCCAGCCCCGTAGCCCGCACGAGCGGCGTGGGTCTCCATATTTTGTAAATCTCCTGCACCTCTTCGGGAATGTCAATGAACCGCTCCGCGGACATCTCCTGATCGATCAGCTCTTCGGCGAAAATGGCGCTCATCTGCTCTTTGGTTACGGGCTGCTTGGTCGCGGGATGCAGCGGGGGCAGCGGTTTGTTGGGCATGTCGGCTACGATGTTGTACCATTGCGTGGGCATCTGATTCTCGGTCAGGCAGAATTTTTTCGTTTTCATACTCTTTTTTATTTTTCCGTTTGTTTTGTGAAAGTGCAAAAGAAAAAGCCCGCTGTTTACTCTCTCGTAAACAACGGGCTTGTGGCTGGTATCAGGTTTCAACTATACACGCACGGAGCCGCACTCATTGTCCACGAGAGTCAACGAGCGCCACCACCAAGCCTGTATGTTGAAATTGCGAATCATATTCTTTTCGGCAAATATAACGGGTCCGATCCTTAAATCCAAATTTTTCGGCGGATATTTTCGATACCTACATATATGGCGTCGCTCCCTTTTCCGTGTCCGCCTGCCGAAATGCCGGTCCGAAGCGCCGGCGCGATTTAGTGCGCCAATCTCGACGAGATTAACAATTTTTATGTATCTTTGTTCGATTTTAGCATGCCGTTCCGGACGCTGTGACGGCGGCACTCCCCGCCAAGGCGGGGATTCCGGGGCGGCCGGACCTGCAAACGCGGCTTTCCGCCGCGGGGAAGGCGGTCCGGCATGTTGAACTGCAAGAGGAACATTAAAGCTTTTAATTATGAATATTTCGTATAACTGGCTTAAACGCTATCTCGACACCGATCTTCCGGCCGAAGAAATCGCACGGATACTGACCGACATCGGACTCGAAGTCGAGGGGTTCGAGAAGATCGAGACCGTAAAGGGCGGGCTTCACGGCGTCGTGGTCGGCGAGGTGCTGACCTGCACGGACCATCCCGATTCGGACCACCTGCACCTCACGACGGTCGATGTCGGCGCCGGTGATCCCCTGCAGATCGTCTGCGGCGCGCCCAACTGCCGGGCCGGGCTGAAGGTGCTCTGCGCCACGGTCGGCACGGTGCTCTACCCCGGCGGCGGTGACGAGGAATTCAAGATCAAACGCAGCAAAATCCGCGGCGTGGAGTCGCTCGGCATGCTTTGCGCCGAGGACGAACTGGGCATCGGGGCCTCGCACGACGGCATTATGGAACTTCCGGCCGACGCCCGCGTCGGTATGACGGCCAAAGAATACCTCGGCATCGAGGACGACTACCTGATCGAGGTGGGACTCACCCCCAACCGCGTCGATGCCGCGTCGCATATCGGCGTGGCGCGCGATTTGGCGGCTTACCTCAGGAGTCAGGGCCTGAACGCCGAAGTGAAGATGCCCGACGTCTCGGCCTTCGCTCCCGACAACCATGACCTGCCGGTGACCGTCCGCGTCGAGAACCACGAAGCGGCCCCCCGCTACGCGGGCGTGACGGTGAAGAACTGCAAAATAGGCCCTTCGCCTGAGTGGATGCAGAACTGCCTGCGCGCCGCGGGCATCAACCCCAAGAACAATCTGGTCGATATCACCAACTTCGTGCTCTTCGAGCTGGGGCAGCCCCTGCACGCGTTCGACGCGGCGAAGATCGAAGGCCGCGAAATCGTGGTCCGCACCTGCACCGAAGGCACGCCTTTCGTGACATTGGACGGCGTGGAGCGAAAACTGACGGCCGACGATCTGATGATCTGCTCGGCCGAGCGTCCGATGTGCATCGCCGGAGTCTTCGGCGGACTGGATTCGGGCATCGGCGACACGACGACCGACGTATTTATCGAGAGCGCCTATTTCAACCCCGTGTGGGTGCGCAAGACTGCCAAGCGTTTCGGCCTGAACACCGATTCGTCGTTCCGTTTCGAGCGCGGCGTCGATCCCAACATGCAGGTCTATGCCGCCAAGCGCGCCGCCCTGCTGATGAAGGAGCTGGCCGGGGGCGAGATTTCGAGCGACATTACCGACATCTATCCCACTCCTGTCGAAGACTTCAAATTCGACATCTCCTTCGCCCGCATCGACTCGCTGATCGGCAAGAAGATTCCCGAAGATACGGTCCGCACGATCCTCGCCGCGCTGGAAGTGAAGATTCTCGCCGAGAAAGAGGGTGTGCTGAGCGTCGCCGTGCCGCCCTACCGCGTGGACGTGCAGCGCGAAGCCGACCTCGTCGAGGATATTCTCCGCATCTATGGCTACAACAATGTCGAGATTCCCTCGCGCGTCCGCTCGACGCTCTCCTATGCGCCGAAGCCCGACCGCAGCAAGCTGATGAATCTCGCTGCCGATTTCCTGACCTCCAACGGCTTCACCGAGATCATGTCCAACTCGCTGACCAAGGCGGCCTACTACGAGGGGCTGGAATCCTACAAGCCCGAAAACTGCGTGCGCATCCTCAATCCGCTGAGCGCCGACCTGAACGTGATGCGCCAGACGCTGCTGTTCAACATGCTCGAAGCCGTGCAGCTCAACGCCAACCGCAAGAACGGCGACCTGAAACTCTACGAGTTCGGCAACTGCTATTTCTACGACGAGTCGAAACGCTCGGAGGAGAACCGCCTCGCGGCCTACTCCGAGGAGTACCGTCTGGCGATCGCCGTGACGGGCGTGGCCGAGCCTGCGTCGTGGAACGCCCGGCCGCAGGCCGCGTCGTTCTTCACGCTGCGCGCCGTGGCCGAGAAACTCCTGCGCCGCTTCGGCATCGATATCTATGCGCTCCGGACCGAGACGCTCCAGAACGACCTCTTCGGCGAGGCGCTCTCGATGTCGCTTGGCGGCAAGGAGCTGCTGCAGATCGGCACGGTAAGTGCTAAAATCCGCCGCCGGCTCGACGTCAAGCAGGATGTTTACTATCTGGAGATGAATTTCGACGCGCTCGTGAAATCGACCCGCAAGCATAAGATCGCGGCCGAGGAGCTTTCGAAGTTCCCTGAAGTGAAACGCGACTTGGCCCTTCTGATCGACAAGCAGGTGACCTTCTCGGCGCTGCGCGACGTGGCGTTCGCCACTGAGCGCAAACTGCTCAAGAGCGTTTCGCTGTTCGATGTCTACGAGGGCGACAAACTTCCCGAAGACAAGAAATCCTACGCCCTGAGCTTCATTCTCGAAGACAAGACCCGCACGCTCGACGAGAAGACGATCGAAAAGGCGATGAGGAACCTCACCGCGCAGTTCGAACAGCGGTGCGGCGCTCAGGTCCGCGGTTGATCCCAATCCGAATGCCGCTCGTCGCATCTCGGTGCGGGCACACGCCCGCCACGGTCATGCCGACGAGCTTATTGACCATAATCGAAGCCGCCTGTTCGTAAGTACAGGCGGCTTTTTTACCGGAACCATGCAACGAATCTCCCGAACGCTCTGCCTGACTACGCTGTTTTTCGCAGCCGGCGCCGCGCTGTTCTTTACCAACGCGGCGGTGATTCCGTATAAGGTCGCTTATCCGGTCCTGCTGCTGTCGCTGTCGCTCTTTTATCTCCGGCTGAAACCGCTGATTCCGGTCGGCGCGGCGCTCTTGTTGTCGGCCGTCGGCGATGCGGCGGGCGCCGGAGGGATGTTCATTCCGCAGATGCTGTTTTTCGCTTTGGCGCACGGAGCCTACATGTGCTACTTCTTGCCGCAGGCGCAAGTTGCGCCCCGGCCTTTTGTCTGGCCGGTGCTGACGGCCCTGCTGCTGTTTCTGTTCGTCTGCATCGTTCCCCGCGCCGCCGATCCGGCCGAACGCGCGGGCGTCGCCGTCTACGGACTCGTCATCGCGGGAATGTTATACAGTGCGCTTCAGTACCGCGGAGCGTATGCCGCATGGTTCCGCCTTGCGGCCCTGTTGTTCGTCTTTTCCGACTCCGTGATCGCATGGGGACGCTTCGTCGCGCCCGTTCCCTGTCGGACCTATGTCGTGATGATTACCTATTATGCCGCGCAATACCTCTTCTACCTCTTTGCCGTCAGAGCGGCCCATGTGCGGAACTCCGGCTCCGGAAATTCTTTCAGCTGACGTTCTGGGCATCTATTGTGGCAAAACGCACCGCCGTCAGAGAGGGCGTTTGTCGGATTCCAAGCCTTTCTCCGCTTGTATTTACAATCCGCCCCGTTCATGATTTTAACCGTTTAAACTGCGATTGCTTGCAGCAGACTGTTTTGCAACTGCGACTTGTTCTTGTCGAAATTAGAAAATAAAATAAACCAACTTTGTCATCCTGTCGATCTAATTTTATATATTTGTGTATAATATTATAGACATGAAATGTAAAAAATATGCACACAGATATGCTGATATTATTTTAATATTTCATCGATTTGATATAATCGTTTGAAGAATAAACACTTGAAGTTATTTTGAAAAGAGCGAGGTAACGATTTGGGAATCGTGCGAATTTCTGCGGTTTGCGGTAGCAATACTCTCAAATAACTCTTGTAAGACAAAGGTATAATAATTTTCGCAAATGCGGTTATTATACCTTTGATTTTTTATCATTGGCTCAAACTTTCAAACTATCTCTGTCGAGCAAAAACTCATAAATGTTCATAAATACCACACCGTTTTCATCTTGATACCGTTTTATTGGGTCTTCGGTAATTACAAACTTTTGGAAACTATCCGATATATGCGTTAGTGAACGTAGTTCCTGTTCCCGTTTTTCTTCATTTGGCAACCTCAAAGCTGATTGTATGTAACATCGTTTACTGCCTTCGTTGCATACAAAATCAACCTCCAATTGTTTACGCTGGCTCTTGCCCTCCTCATCTTTGGTGTTTACCACTACAACACCCACATCTACCATCAATCCACGAATGCGAAGCTCGTTGTATATGAGATTTTCCATCAAATGTGTTACTTCGTGCTGACGGAAATTTATACGGGCATTACGCAAACCTAAATCGGCAAAGTAATATTTGGCAGGAGTGTCAATGTACTTCTTGCCTTTAATGTCGTATCGTATTGACTTTTCCACCATAAAGACCTCTTGCAGTATTTCAAGGTAGAAACTTATGGTATTTGGAGATATAGAAACATTCTTGACCGACTTGAAGGTGTTTACCAGTTTGTTTGGATTGATAAGCCCTCCGATTGAAGATGCAAGAATATTGATAAGTTCCTCCAACTCCTCTTCGTTCTTGATTTTGTACCTCTCCAATATATCGATAATGTATGTTTTCTTAAAGAGCGTCTGAAGGTATTTCATCTTCTCCTCATTACTCTGCATTGTTGCAATCATCGGAAGTCCGCCAAAAGTCATATACTCTTCCATAGCTTCCTCGCGAGAACCCTCAAAGACAGAGAAAAACTCACTGAACGATAAAGGTGCAACTTTTATCTCATCACCGCGACCACGGAACTCGGTAATAACATCACTCGATAAGAACTTAGAATTGCTGCCTGTCACATATACATCTACATTGGGAATTTTAAGATAACTATTTAGTACATCTTCAAACTCATCCACCCATTGTACTTCATCAAGCATCACATAGTGCATCCCCTCTTTGGCAATACGAGTATCTATGTATTCAAGCAAAGCATCGGGGTTACGGAGGTTCTTGTTACGACGGTCTTCCAAATCAACCTTGATTATGTGCTCATCATCTACTCCCTGAGCTTTCAGATAGTCGCCAAACAAATTGAAAAGCAAATACGACTTACCACAACGGCGGATTCCAGTAACAACCTTTATCATTCCGTTGTGCATACTCCTAATGAGTTTGTTTAGGTACAAATCACGCTTTATTTCCATATGACACTGAATATTTTTGCGTATGCACGCATTTTTGTTCAGCAAAGGTAGCCATTTATTTTCATTCACCAAGATTATAGAGCAAAAAAATACCCGAACGGTATAAATACGCATTCGGGTATCAAGTGGATTTTGTCATCAATCAGTTATCCTACTTTCTTTCCGCAATTACCGCAGAATGCCATTCCTGCCTTTAACGGTGTGCCGCACTCGGAGCAGAAGCGAGGTTTTACACTCTCCTCAGCAGGAGCAGGAGTAGGAGCCGACTCGCTCTCCGCAAGCGGTTCAGATGCAAGCTCTGCTGCCGCTTCCGTTACGGGAGCTGTTACAGGAGTTTCTACCGGAGGTTGTGCCGATGCGTATGGCTGTGGAACTGCCGTTACCGTTCCGGGCGTTACACGGCTCTCATTGAAAAGTCTCTTGAAACTGCTTGAAAGCCCGCTTAATTGGGTATAAAGGTCATAGGTGATAACAGTGGATGGAGCTACCTGCATATAGCCGTGCATCATCTTCACCATCATCCAACTGTCGATAAAGGCAAACTTGATCGTCCACGCCAGCATCACCGCCAAGACGAATGCCACGAAGCCGCTCCAGCCCAACAGCCGGAACGCACCGCCAAAGAGGACGAATGCCACCAGCGTAACCACCAATATCGAAACGATTACCGTCAATGCCGTCATTGCCGCATTCTTCAGCAGGTGTTTCCAATTCTGGGCGTAGATCACCACACCGTCGCACGCACTCTTGTAGGCGTTCTGACCTCTGTTGTAGAATGTGTAACTCAAACAACACTCATCAATGTATCCCAACGAGATATTGAGGAAGAAGTTGGTTGCCGACTTCACGCTGTCTGCACCCGGCAGCGACCCGAGCAGCGAATCGGTGATACGCCCCAATGTGCGTTGCAACTGCTTGACAGCACCCGACACCAACTTGTCGATGGCAAAGTAGGCATTTGCCGTGCCGAAGCGGTCCTTCACCATCGCCTTGCCCACCGACACGCAGTTGTCGGGAACACGACCATCCTTGAAGGTCTGTGCGATGACCGCCACGTGTCCGGCCTTCACCAGATAGGCGAAATAGTGGTTAATCACAAAGTTCACGATGCCAATCAGCACGAACCATACGATGATCATAACGGCAGCCACTCCCTCGCTGTTGAACAGAAGGGCAATGCCCATCAGTATGGCGAACAGCACCACACAGATGACGATGTTCAGTAAGCCCAACCCCAGTTTCGACCAGCAGAAGGGCAATGTCTTCATAAAAATGTCTTTCGCTGTCATAGTTTCTTCATTTTAATTTTTACTGCGGCTGAATGTTTTTCAGCTCGTTGCCAAGTTCCATCAGTTCGTTGATGGAATCACCGAAGAGCATACCGCCCGCCAAGGCGATGATACCGCCGATAACGGCTCCGATAAGCATCCAGAAGAGCATCGCACGCGACAGGTTTACCTTGTTCCTCTTGTTGCTGCCGCCACACGCCCACACAATCAGGCAGAGCAGATTCACAATCGGAATCATCAGCAGCAGGAACATCAGCATATAACTTCCCGTAGAGATAGGCTCCTCGGTATATGCCGGCTGTGGGTATGGCTGTCCGTAAGGCGGTTGCTGATACGGTTGCTGGTATTGCTGTTGTTGCGGTTGTGGCTGCGGTTGTGGCTGTTGTGCCGCACCCATAGGAGTACCGCACGAAGTACAGAACTTCACGCCCTCGGCCACTTGCGTCCCGCATTTGGTACAATATGCCATAGTCAGTTCGTTTTAAGGATTATTACTTCAATACACGATACTTGCCGATGATGGGCAGATCCTTTGCCCGTCCGTTCAGCACATTGATGATGCCGATAATGGCAAAGATGGTAAAGCCCACGTAGAGCAGGTTAATGATACTGCTGCACATCGAGTAGATGCTCCATAGTCCCAAACCTTTGTAGAGGATGGCACGCAGGATAGAAGTAACGATACCATCGGCGATGCTGTAACCAATCATTGCCAACAGAAGCACCACTCCCTGATTGGCGTGATAGCGAACGAACGGCGAATGCTTGCCTGCAAATACCGGAATCAATACCAGAATGCCGAAGTATGAGAGCAATGCCATCACCTTGTTTGCCTCCGCATCTGTCTTGTCATACTCAGCCGAGTGGTCGGCTGTATTGCCTAACTTCTGAGCCACCGAGTCGATGGTCTGTGTAGCCTGTTGCAACTTCTCTTCCGCTGTGGGTTCGGGTTGCACGGGCTGCTGAGGTTCGGGCTGAACCGTTTCGGGTTGAGCCACCTGTAAAGCTGCTCCGCAAGCAGGGCAGAACTTTACACCCTCGTCAATCTGGTTTCCACATTTTCCGCAATATGCCATAGTAGTAGAATTTATTGTTTGTAATCTGATTTTCTCTTTATTTAATCCAAGTTATGTTCTCTGTTTTCGTGAATGCTTCATCCGGAATATCGAAAGACAGAGCCACAACCTCCGTCTTCACCCTTCCGCCAATTTTCGTACGCATTGTGATACCATTCCAAACAACAATCTCACCTTCCTCGTCCGTTTCTGCACGAAGGTCTCCGTATGCAGCTACTTTTAGTTTTTCCGTCAGCTTTCCACTATACACATCGCAAGACTTCCCACAAATGGTTTCGCTACCCGTCTTTGCATAGCCCTTGTTAACAAAATGCCTTGTCAAATCTTGGAGAAACTCCGCATAGAAATTGTTCACTTCCTGACGCCCAGAATACGATTCATCTGTCCACGTTTCGCCATCGTAATCGTAGCCGGTGTAGCCTTCATTGGGGATTCGGGCTTCTATGCCGACTTTACGACTTCCGTCACTATAAATCATATCCAATCGTTTGTTGCTTCCTTTGCGAGTGTACACTGCAATAGCATCACCTTCATACTTGAGTTTAATCGCAAAACCACTTTTCTTAAGTTCGTCCAAGGTCGCCTTTGTTTCCTTCTTCACTTCAGCAGTTCCTTCCGAACCATCCTTTTTGGCATTACCGCCACCGCAAGCCGTCATAATCACGAGGCTTGCCATACATACCATTGATAAAAATACTTTCTTCATATATGTAAATTTTAAGGTTATTATTTCTTCTTTCCTCCGCCCATCATTTCCATTAGGGCATTCATTACATCAGCCTCTTTTGACTCCGTCTTCTTTTGGGTTCCTTGCTTATCGGATTTCTTAGTACCACCCAGTATTTCCATGATGCCACCTAACGGCAAATCACCTCCATTATAATCTTTCGGCAACTCAAACATACTTGCTGGCTGCGTACCGAGTTTGATGTTGCGACGCACAAGATAGCCACCTGGATTAACCATATCGCTCTCTTGGATTACCATATTATAAGGTTCGTAAACCCATTCGTCCTTGTCGGAATATGAAGTCGTCCCGTTTTCGTGACTGGTGGCGGTTTCTACATAATAATGATTACAATCGTACCCTTCCACTGTCTCCTGACCTCGATGTGTCCGCTTGCTCTTATTACCTGTCAAATTGAGCGAACCGCCCATGAATGTACCGGCTTTTACACTTGAAAGAGGAATGGCTATCCACGAACCGTTACCAATCTGTGTGTATATTTTTGCAGAATCGGCACGAAATATCATAATTGTACACTTACCGTTAGGGTCGTATGACTCCACACGCATCTTATCGGGCATAATCCACTCCTTGGCTCTGAGTTTTCCTGAACCTTTTTCATATACTTCACTATAACTTGGCGAGGTCTTGATTTGCCCCATCGCCGATGTCGCACCCAGCAACACCACGAATAATGATAATATCAGTCTCTTCATAATCCTTATTGTTTATATTGTTTTGTTTCGTTTCCATCCAAAAAAAGCGTGCAAACCGCTTTGACTTTGGTTTACACGCTTTATATGTCTGCTGTATGGATGAATCACTCGTCCGTCTTGTCCTCCAACTGGAAATAATCTTTCGCGTTCAGCGGAAGAGTTGTTGGGTAGTGTGTTCAGCTTCCGCTTCAAATTTATTTCTTATAAGTCATCAAAACCATCAATAATTATAGTTCCGACTACTTATAAGTACTCCTTTTTCATCTTGAAGCGTGTAAACCAATATGTCAAAGAACGAAATAAAACTAATTACATTACTTCATTATCCATAACCTGAACTGTCCTCTCATATCCAAATTGACAGTTATGGAACACTTATATTTCATACCGTTATAGGTGTATGTCCAGTAATGGGTACACGATGTGAACATATTTGGATCATTGACTTTCGCCAAGTCCTCACCTTGCAAGAGCGGATCGATACTCGAAGCGTTCTCCGCACAAGCCTTGTAGAGCTTTTTGACCCATGTATCCAAATCGGCACGAGTCGGAATATAGCCCGTCACAAACTTGACTGTAAGACCCGCATTGATAAATGTACCTTCCGGCAAATCAGGAGCTATAGCTTTGTTCGTTCGTATCAACTCCGTTTTGATCTCTCGCGTATGCTTGGGGATGAATCCGCTTTCGTCTGTGATGCCTATTGAATTGAAGATACCTTTCTGGTAGTCCAATTCTATCTTGTCCGGCGAATGAGTATCCAGTTGAATTGCTATTGTCGAACCGGGAATCTTCTTGTACCTGAAAAGCGATACATCACCCACAAAGTTACAGCCCATAGACACGTGAATTAATTGTTTGTGACCCTTTGTTCCCACGGGGAAATAATATTCGATATGTGACTGTCCCTTGTAGGCAGCTCCACGACGGATATTATTTTTTATTTTCTTGTAGCGGTTCTCATGTAAGAATCCCAGATTATCCATTTGCTCTATCCAGTCCAACACTTGTTGGTGGGTAGCCTGATACACCACCAACGATAACTTCTTATCCACATGCAGCAACTTGGCTCCCTCCACCTGCGGAATGCCGAGAGGGTCGAACAACTCGTGAGGGTAACTCACGGTTTGGGCTTGAACTGATGCAAACCCAAACCATGTCAATATTAATGTTATAATTACATTCTTCATCGAGCATTAAAATTTCGGTTCACTTTCCGTAATGTCCAAATACAGACCTGCTACCGCTACTGCATAGCCCGATGCTTGCTGCAACTGGTCGAATGCGGCATTGCCTGTCATGCTCGGCATTTTTTCCTTGGCTTTGTCCGCTGCTACGGCAAACTGCATCAGATATTTAAGTTCACCCTGACAATTATGAATCACTTCCGTCCAAATGCGGTAACATGCTGCACGGTGATCATTTAACATATTCTGTAACTGTCGCTGCTGAGAATCATATTGCTCTCTGGTACAATTACCATGAACAATATCTTCAAGGCTATATCGTTTTTCGATTGGGGGTAGGCTTCTCATATACTTTTCGTCTTCCGCTTTGATTCGTCTCTTTGCATCGGCTTCCCACTCGCGAGCCTTCTTATCATACAGTCGCGATTGCTCCATATACGCCATATCAGCCTCTTGTGACGCTTTTATCGCATTGCCATCTATCTGTGGCATATCGGCATCCGCAGGTTCAATGCCCATATCACCTGCCATAGCCGCCAAGTCGTTCGGGTTTACACCTTTTTCCTGCATTCGTTTCATCATAAATGCTTCGGCTTCCTTATCACTCATCTTGGAGAGTTTCTTCATATCAGCCTCCGTAAGGCCTAATTTCTGCATCATCATACCTAAAACCTCCATTCCTTTGGCAGCCTGCTCCATACGCTTTGGGTGCTCTTCATACTGCTTCCTCTGTTGAGCTTGTAGCTGTTCAAAATCTTGTGCGGTGATATTCTTTGCAGGGGTCGAAATCACCTTGCTCAGTTTGGCATTCAGGTCTTTCATCTTTGCCTTGAACGCATCACTATGTTCTCCTTTCGCTCCCCATTCTTCGGCTGTCGGCAATGCCGGAGCATTAGCAATAATCGCTTCGGGAGTCATCTGTGCCATCGCCAGCATCGGCAATAAGGCAAACAATAAAATAATCGTCTTTTTCATATCTATTCGTTTTAAGTTACCAAATTTCTACTTTCTCACCGCCTTTTTCCTTGAAGATGCGATTGGCGGCTTTTGCAAGGCTCTCGGATTCAACTGAGCTGTGAACAAACGGCTCCAACACATTGCCCTGATAGTCGATGATACCTACTTTACTTTCGGAATTTACGGCTTTAAGTATTCTGCAATCGTTATAGAAATATAGATTCTTATATCCTGTCAATACTACTCGTCCCGATCGGTCAAGCATATCGGTACTAACACTCGAATGACCGATGATATAACCATCTTTAGTAAACCCTTTGGTTGTTCCGTGATTGAAGGTGCTGTAACGATTGGGTTCGATGACCACCCGTCCGATTGTTACATCGATATATCCCATGCGACGTTTGCCATCGGCTGTCCGGGTTTCCACCCTGACCATACCGTCCACCTCGTTGAGTGCCGAGTAGAAAAATCGCTTGCCCACGCAATAACTGCGGATACGCTCTTTCAGTGCCGAAGGATTGGAACTTCCCCGTTGTGCTGCCATGTCCGCTATTTGGGCCTGTGCGGCAGCATCCTTCTTCATATCTGCACTTACCTGAGCACTCATCTGGGCTTTCATCTTCTGATAGTCGGCTTCACTGAGTAGCCCCTTCTTTTTGAGATCGTCCAATTGGGCTAACGCATCGTTTAACACATCACTCACCGTACCTGATTCGGCTTCACTCTTCTTGCGGTCGGCTTGATTCTTGGTTGCACCCACCTTGTCGGAATGGTTCTTCAGTTCTGCCATTAGATTGTAGAAAGCCTCCGTCTCGGCATCTTTCTTCAACACCACGCCCACACGCTCATTGCTGCCCTCTTCGGAGAGAGCCGACACATTCACCTCTACAACTTGTGCCATTGCTGTCATGGATAGTGGTAGCAATAGTGATATTAATATCTTCTTCATTTCTGCCTGTTTTAATTAAGTTATTTCATTATTTAGCAGGTTCATCAGAAACCAATGCCCATGTTTTGGGATTATAGGTTGCATAGTACTTAATCCCATTTACCCAATGACCCAAAACTATCATTCCTTTTTCTTCACTCAAACCGAGGTACTGAAACGGTACAACTGTCTTACCTTCCATATTGATGATACCGTATTTGCCATCGGGCATTTCGCAAGCAATGTAACGGATATTGTTGTCGGTTGAAAGCGTATAAAACCAAATATCCTTGTACTTACACTCCGCCAAAGATGTACCATTCATTTTTATAGCTCCCCATAGATTATTCTTACAGACAAGAGCAAAATCCCCCTGATTATGTTCGTACTTCATCTTGGTGTAGGCGAAATCAATCACCACATTCCCGTTTCTGTCAATAATTCCATACAGTGATTTTCCGTTCACACTCTTTTGTGCTTTGATATATCCCTGCTTGCTGAATCTTCCCGAAATTTTGGAGTAAACTGATTCGCGGCCGTCATTTTGAAGTGAGGTATATTCCAACGGAACAACTACATTCCCTTGCCCATCAACGAATCCAAAATAATTCTTTTTGCTCGCATCCGTTCTACGAACCATTGCACGCCCATTATCAAATGCGAACACTTTACTGAACGACATTCCACCTATGCTTTTGCCTACGATGCGTTGCCAAATTCTATCAACCGCTGACAAGTTTCTCTCTGATGGCGATTTACGTAATTCTGTAGAATAGGTGTTGTTCATCTCTTGCACGAGTCCTAAAAACTCAGGAGAAGAAGCAACCGTATTTGGTATCAATATAAATTCCTCACTCTTTTTTGCTTCTGTCAAAGGTCGTTGCATTGCCATCCACTCTTGTGCTTGCACAATAATTATTTGGCAAATACATATTAGGAATATCATTATTTTCTTCATCTCCGTAAGTTTTTTAATTGGTTGGTTAATCACTGCCACTAAAGGTACTCCGAAGAGTACCCATAGTTGCAGCTTTCTCTGTATCTGGTAATTGTGGACGAGAATTACATCTTTACAAACTCTACGCGGCGGTTCTTCGCACGGCCTTCATCGGTATTGTTGTCGGCGATAGGGCTGTTCTGACCCTTGCCCACGGCGGTGAGGCGGTCTTGGGCGATGCCGAGTTCCACCAACTTGGCGACGATAGCCTGCGAACGCTGTTCGCTGAGAGTTTGGTTGCTGGTCGCATTGCCTGTTGAGTCGGTATGACCTTCTACCGAGAATTTCAAGTCAGGATTCTCATTCATCAACTGAACGATACGGTTGATTTCACCCATCGATTCGGGCTTGATGGTGGCCTTGCCCACATCAAACGTGATGCCGTAGGTGATGAACTTGCCATCCGACATCATACGGTCGTAGAGAGGTACGGCTCCCTTGGCAAGACGGAAGTTAGTTACCAATGTACGGTGGTCATTCCAACCCGTATTACGAATGGTGAAGTAAGCAGGTGCCGCCATATTCGGGATATTCGTTACTCGCGAACCATTGATATAAGCCTTGAATGCACGCTTGTTGAACGATACAGACAAGTGACTCCAAGCATCAATCACTTCTTTATATTCACCTACCCGTCCGGTTCGTCTATCGCCGGAAGTAGATATATATTCCCAGTCAACATAACCTTCCGCAAATGTCAGATGCATCACTTCTTCTCCCGAAGCATCATAGAACTGCAATCGATAATTTTGACTTGGTGCTTGATTTGTTTCTGTATAACTATTCACCCAATAATCGAATTCAAGGGTAAACACATCGGGCAGATAATGCTTTTCTTTCATCAAAGGAGCAATTGTAGATGAGCCTCCTGCTTCCAAGTTAATGGCTTGCACGCCTGCCATACTTGCCACTTCTGCATTACCATTCAACAAATCCCATTGGCTTGGAAACTCGCCCATTTGTTCGTTGACAAGATTGTCTTCAAAGAAAATTTCATCGCCCGGCACGAAATCGCTCTTGGCGTATGTCGTTTCGAGCGACTGACCTTTCTGCGGTTGGACTTGTGCGGCACCATCCCCATTGTCATAGACCGCGTCGGCATTGTTGTTGCCGTTGTTGTTCTTGTCTTTCTTGCCCTTGCCGATTTCGCCATTGAATACCTTATCTACGGCTTCTTCGGTCTTGCGTTCGGCATTACGCTCTATGGCATTCTTTGCCGCATTCTCTACCTTCTTGCCCAATTTCTTGAGGAAGCTTTGGGCGTTCACTTCCGTTGTCCCGCCGACTGCGACGAGTACCAACACCATCATAACGAGTCTTTTCATATTCGTCCAAATTTTTATAGTTAATGATTCTGTATATACCACCCGAACAACAGGATTCCGCCCAGCAGGGCTACGGCTATGACGAATGCCGTAAGCAGGATGACCGAGGCCCGTGCCCAGTTCACCTTGTTGGAGTTGGTGAGTTCCTTCTCGGCAAATGCCCACCAGAAAATCATCACGACATTCACCACCGGAATAATCATCACGACCAACACCGCCAACCACTGGCGGACACTCATCACCGAGTTGTCGAAGAAGTCATTCTTCCCATCAAATTCCGATTCATCAATCCATTTGCTAAACATACGCTGTCTGTTTTTTTAATTTCTCGTTAGCGAAATTATTGGGAATGAATCAGAGGGGCAAATAATTGGGAAAATGTTTTGTAAAGATGGGTACCATTTTTACAAAATAATCGATGAAAAGGAGCCATTTTTACATTTGGAGTGCGAATCTTTACATTTTGGATGAACGAAACACCACTCTTTTGAAGAGCGGAATGGTATAAGTTCGGGTATCGGAACGGTGGTTTTATTTCTTGTCGCGGTTCAATCGCAACCACTCGGTAGTGGTTACTCCGATAACCTTTTTGAAGGCATTGTTAAAGGTGATGCGAGAGTTGAATCCACACATTTCGGCAATGGTTTCAAGGGTCAATCCCTTCTCTTTTTTAGATATCAGCAATGCCTTTGACTTCTCTATACGGAAGCCATTTACAAGGTCGAAGAAATTTTTATTCATTGTGGCATTGATAGCCTTTGATATGTTGTTATATGTAATACCTGTTGCTTGCGATACATCACGCAATGACAATTTAGGATTAACATATACCTCCGAAGTACGCAAATATTCCTCCACCTGACGGGCATATTGCTCCAATTTCTGCATCTCCTCCTTGCCGTTGTCGGCTTCGGGCTGTGGCTGGGACTTCACTTCGGTATAGATAAACTCCGCTTCCGCCTCCGCTGCGACGGTGGTTGTAACCGTATCTTTGCGGTATCGCTCGAAAAGGGCTATGGCAAGTTCCGCATAGAGCAGGTAGCCCATAATGATTACCGTAAGCAGTTGGAGCAGCCAGGCATCAGTGCGTGGCCAGAGGGCATAACACACCATCACCACCACAAACATAGCGGCAAACAGTGCTATGAAACGGGGAATCCACACCTTGCGTTGCAATTCGGCGGCGGAGTAGTGGCTGTGGACAAAGTGCTTCACCTTGCGGAGATAGCGGAATATCGTATAGAAATAGCCGATGAGCTGAATCAGCACCATCGTATAGTTCACATCGCCCAGCCAAGTATCATCGCCTGTGTTCTCGTGAATCATAAAATCGTAGTATCGGCTCTGCGGCAATGAGAAGACGCTTGCACAGAAGAGTATCAGCGACAGCACAGCAGGCAGGAAATGAAGCAACCGCAGGGGCGTGAACCTATAATAGGGATTGAAGCCCCGCTGCACCAAGAGCCATAGCAGGGGCATCAGCGTGAGATTGACCGAAAAGGCTATGGGAGCAAAAAAGATGGCAACATCATACAGCTCCAGACTGCGGCATACATTATAGATATATACGGGTACGGTGGAGACCACGATAATCATTGCGGCATAGCTACTTTCGCCCTTGAAGCGTGCTGCCAGACAGAGCAACAAGGCCATCACCAACAGAATGATGACGGAGGCGGCATTGACTATCAGAATGAACTCATTGTATCCCATAAATTTAGCACCGTTTGGATAGTATCTCCTTGTAAGAGAAACTTTTTTGACCGTTATGGCTGATAATCAATATAATTTTCCACTCTTTTGCTAAACAAAATATCACATTCAGATAGTTACTGATGATTTTTCAGGCTGCTATTTAGTTCTGTTTGACACATTTTTCGTAATTTTGCACTGAAATGATTGTCTCTTACAAGGAGAAACAGAATTTTGCTAAACATCTTCACTTTCTACAAATCCTTTAATATCTGAGCATTTGCTCTATCTACTACGGCATTATCCAATGATGCTAAATAGATTTGTGTGGTCATCTCTGAGTCGTGCCCCATGCCTTCGCTGATAACTGAGATTGGTATATTCTTACTCTTAGCAATACTCGCCCATGAATGACGAGCAACATATAGGGTTAAGGGAACAGAAAGCCCGACTAACGTTGCAATCTCCTTTAATGATTTATTAGTACGATATAGCATATTCTTATATTGGCTCCTATCGTATGGATATTTGAGAATAGGCAATAGGTATGGACTGCAATAATCTGTATCGTATTTATCCACAATCTCCTGCATACACTTTTCCCAACGGATAAAGAGTTGTTGCCCGGTCTTGCGTCTGCGGTATGAGAGTATGCCATTCGATAGGTCTTTCTCCTTGAGATATGCCATATCTATAAATGACATACCACGAGTGTAGAATGAGAAGAGAAACATGTCCCTTGCAAAATCCAATGAGGGCTGCAATGACAAATCAAGATTCTTAATCTGCTTGATTGCCTTTAATGGAATTGCTCGCTTGACCGTTTTATCAATACCCGTATAAACGTGTTTGAATGGATTTCTATTAGTGGTTAAATCCTTTTCAACTGCACGATTATATACTGCTCTGAGTATTCGCATATAGAATGAGGTACTGTTCTTGGTTAATCTTCTACCTCGTAAATAAGCCTCATACATCATCATTAAATCCGAGTCAATATCTTCCAATAGCACATCTTTATCCTCTCGAAACTGCATAAAACTTTTGAGCGTACAACGATAGGTTTCCGAAGTACGCTGCTTGCCCATTTGCTGTAATTGGGCAATAACACCCTGCATAAAGTTGAACAGCGATTGCTCATTGGCTTGCTTTTGAAAGGTTGAGATAATATCATCGGCTGTGTACTTTACACGCTTATTCTCCAAATTGGCGATGATACTATGTAGGCGTTTAATATCCCAATCTATACGCTCTTCTATGGATTGAAGATAGTTCTGTCGGCTGTTATTGGTGATGATTATTGAACTTTCAACCTCATTCCACTCGTGTACAAAGAGTCGGTAATCCGTCTTTAACTGACGGATTACACGATTCTGTATGATTTGATAATAGATTGTTCCCTCCTTATTCCCGTTTGTCGAGGGACGAAACTTTACCTTGATACTTGCCATAGGCTCATGGTTTTGATTTCTTGTTTGGGTTATCCTTTGGCTGTTCCTGCTTTGCCTTTATGGATTTGGCTTTGCTCTCCTGTTCCTTTGCAGCTTGTTCTTTGAGCCTTGCTTGCTCGGCAAGGGCGGCTTGTTTGCGAACAGCCTCTTCATAGGTCTCCACATCTTCACGCATCTGCTCAATCTTTTGGGTATCTCTGTTGAGTTCAAAGATGTCCTCCAATGTGGCTATCTGCTCTGCCGAAGCATCGCCTTTCATCTTGATATAGCGATATTTGAGAGAATCATCCTCTTCATCTTTATTTCGTTGCGACTCAAAGTAATATGCAGACGCTAAGAATGCGATGAAAATAGTATTGAGTGTAATCACAAACCAATCAAGTTTGGAATTGAAGTTTAAATTGAAATTATAGTCATTCTCTCTATGGAGAACTTTGGACTCCTCAATTATCGGTATAAGTGATGCTGTCAACTTTTTAAGGTTCTCAAACTCATTTTGAATGGCTACAAAATCGGGCTTATTCTTACCAGAAACACCCTTTACATTATCATTGACAACACCGAGGTTTTCACTCAGAGTCTTTGTAAGTTCTTGAATCTTGCGTTCTGTGTACTTACAATTAGCACCTGTAGCATTCTCAACAAGAGCCTTAATTTCTTGAACTAATGCAGTGTTGTCCACATTAGGAACAGCCGAATTACCCTCATACGGTTGAAACTTTTGCAATTCAATTACTGCGGTTTCTATTCTTTCCAAGCATCCGTAGATGCCTTCCATAAACGACTCGTGGTCGTTGTGGTTAAAGTTTTTATTACTCATATCAATGTTGTTTTAAGTTTGAAAAAATGTTTGTTTAGAATCTTATTCCTCGATTCTTTTTCTTATTGTCTTTCTTTTGTTTTTGCCAAGAAGGTACTTGTTCATCCTCTGGTGGAGCATCTGGAACATTCAGCAAGCCTAATCCGTTGCTCTCAATAAGGCTATCGGTAACGCTGTGATTTTGCTCTACTTCTTGCCTTATCTGTTGCTGTTTAGGCTCAATTTCTGTTTGCGTTTTCGGCATATCCCAACTTAATTGCTTATCAAGTTTTGAATAGCTGAACTGCCTGCTCACATCGGAAGCCTTGAAAGTGTAACCATCTTTGGTGAAACTCAACCCCTCATTCTTACCCGTTCTGCGGTTAATCTTGAAGGTCATTCCAATGCCTTGTTTTTGAAGTTGCTTGCCCAAGTCCCACCAAGTACGGCTCCGTTTCAAAGCAGCCTTGACAGCATTATGAATTTCATACTTCACCCGTTCAGGATCGTGGAGCTTCTTCACATTGGTCTCGCTCTTATCCTCTGCGTAGGTCAATCCGTATTTGTCTTTCAGTCGCTTCGTAGCAATCTCATTACGCTTAAAATCGTTCTGCGAGGAGATTACTTTGCCATCGTAGTTGATGCGATTATATACCAAATGACAATGCGGATTGTCAGTATTATGATGTCTCACCAAGAGAAATTGGGTGTTCTTAATGCCCATCAGCTCCATATACTCTAATGCGATTTTAGCCATAAATTCATCACTTAATCGTGGTGCATCTTCCGGCTTAAAACTGAGTGCAATGTGTCCTAACGGTTGCTTAATCTTCGGATTTAAGAGGCATTGATAGTTGAAACTATCAATCATTTCTCTGTTGCTTCCGAGCAGCACACCGTCCGATGCGATGATTTCTGCATTGTCTTTACCCATCACATAGCGTATGCAGCCACCAAAGGATTTCCCCTTCTTGATTTTACCTATCATCTGCACCTCCTTTCTGTAGCCTTGTAGTTGCTCATTATCGATTTGAGTTTTTCAAGAACTTCCATTACTATATTCTTTGTGCGATAGAATCCAGTCTGATGCGATAGCTTAGTTAGCTGGTTGAGGTTGTTTGCCATACCCGTAAGGTTGCGAATTATAGCAGCATCCTCAGCCGAATGTTTGGCAACAATTCGGGCATTGAAGGCGGAATCTCGTATGTACTCGGCAAGGGTGCGATTGGCATTCTTGCTTCGGCGGCGTAACATCTCATAGTCGGGCTTCGAGAACTTCACTGTTACCGACTTTGTAAGGCGTTTTAGAGTGCTTACCTGCGGTCTGCCTCTGGGCTTGGATTTGTTTGTTTTCTTATAATTCATCATTGCGATTTTTTTACTTGGTTATTGATTTTCAATTTAGCTCTTCACAATCTGCGACCATCGGGAGCGGATTGCCTCCACCTTGGGGTGGAGCGAGGTTTTTCGGGTGCAATGGCGGCTCGTCCGACATTTTCGGCATCCCGAAAGATAACCTCGCTACACCCCAAGACAAAGGTCTTGCTACGTCCACCGTCATTGACGGTTTTCGATGATACAGACTGCTTTTTCAGTCTTGATTAGCAACTGCTCACTGTCATAAGTGACCACGAACAGTTGGTCTGTACTCATAGCTTTCTCGACATCTCGAAAGCAGGTAATTGGCTACAACTTTCTCCACTGCTCAAAGTCGGCATCGTAGGTGTCGAGGTGCTGACGGGCTATGTTCTCAAGCAAGCCCGAAACACTCATCTTTCGACCTCCGAGTTTGCGTACATAATCTTCAAGTCTATCCCTTACCTCGCAACTGACAAATACAGGTTTGCGGTCGATAATGACGGGTACTTTCAGATAGGCATTGCGGTACTCCTCCAATGAGAGCCTACGTTGCTTGCCACTTACTCTGCGTTGAATGGCGGGTGACTCTACTATAGTCGATGGTTGAGTTCCCTCTATCTCATCCACCATTACAGGGTCAAGAATACTTGTCTCAGGAGAGAAGTTAGCCAACTCCAATTCAACACTCTTTTTAATTTCGGCATCTCTTGCTGCCGATGGCGATACGCTTGGACTGAACATTTCAGTCGAAGCATTCTTTTCAATTGTTTCGGTCTTTTTCATATCTGCAATTTTTGATGTTATCACTCAGGTCTCAGTGCGCACATTGACCAATTGTCGTGAGCAAAGTAAGTGTGTATAGTTCGGTAGGTCAAGCAATTGGATTCTATTGAATAGCTTTGAAATGTTTTGCTATTTGTTGCTGTGGATTGACGGTGAAGAGTTCATAGATTCGCCACTTATGCCCGATTCAGATAAGGGCTTAATTTGAATTTGTCTTGTGGAAAAATCTGTTCAAATAAGAGATTAGATAGAGGGTGTCCGAGAAGTCGGGAATCCCTACATCCAACCCCATTTTTTTCTTTGGCAAGCGAGACCTATTTCAGTAGTTGCTTAGTTAGTGAATGTTGTGTGTAGGTGTGATAACTCTACTGAATATATGAGTATAAGTATTGAAATAGGCTGTTAAAGTGCCACGAACTACGCCATATACTGCAACAAGTCCGATGAGCCATTGGAGTGTGATAACTCCTATATTTCTTTGCACCAACAAAACAGAATGACAGCGAAAAGAAAAATGATTGTAATGATGGATATGATTGGATTTAGTGGGGCGATTTACCGCACCGAATATGTAACGATATGTCAGCCTATGACACGTGAGGACACACCCATTGCAGTATGCTTTTTCGTGCTTTTATTTGCAGTGAAGATATGACAACGAATAATGAGAATGGCTAAGATTAACGATGTGGGCGAAGTGGAGAATGACGCCAGAGAGTGCCAAATGAACGCCACATACTGCCACATCTTCAAAATGCTTGGATGGGTGCTTTAGCCTACTCTATCTTAGCAGAGCGAACAAGAAAATTATGTATAATTAAAGAATATAGACTTATGGAAATTGTAAACATTGAAGCAAGAACATTTGAGGCTATGCTCTCGAAGTTTGAGGTCTTTGCAGACCGTATGGAAAAGCTCTGCACCCTTTATGGTGATATGAGCCAAAGAACGTGGTTGGATAATCAGGATGTGTGCCTTATGCTCAACATCAGCCCACGAACATTGCAGACCTTGCGTGATAACGGCACATTGCCCTATTCACAAATCTGCCACAAGACATACTACAAGCCCGAAGATGTGGAGCGTATAGTATCGGTTGTGGAGGATAGACGCAAGCGAGAGATATATGACAAGAATTTTAACAGTGAATAACCCTAAACCAAATACTTATGACAAATCACGTGCAGACACCGGAGAACAACGAGCGATTAAAGAGGTATTTCACAGCTTTGGAGCGAATATCGGGTGCAATGGAAAAACTCTTTTCATTAAAGAAGCCATCCATAGCAGGAGAGAGTTTCTATACCGACAGGGATTTATCCGAGAAACTGAAAATCAGTCGTCGCAGTCTTCAAGATTATCGCAACGAGGGGCGTATTCCTTTTATCCGTCTTGGTGGCAAAGTGCTTTACCGAGCATCGGATATCGATAAACTATTGGACGAGAACTACCGCGAGAAGTTCAGATAGCAACAACGGACAAACTAAACTGTTTCTTAGAGGGAGGGAGTCTTCCGTCTGTGAAAAAGAAAATCGGATAATGGAGTCAAAAATTGGCTTCATTATCCGATTTCCATTGATTTACCGTTCCTGTCGGTCGGTCGTCTCCGCTGCGGGTACTTCTCTTGTGCGGGCTTGAAAGGGGCAGGTTTTTTCGGGATAATACGCTCTAAGTATGAGAGGAAGATTATCCCGAAAACGGCAGGCCGCCTGAACTTGCCACTTTCAAACAGAGTCCGCACTACCTTTGTACCCGTAGAGGAACGGGCAACCGTTCTTTCATTTCAGCAGGAATATTTAGCATTGCGTGGTGCTATATACATCATCAGATTATCAGGCTGTGTTCTCCTCTGATATAGTCGGTTGATTATAGACTCCCTAAATCTGTATGCTTCGTGGGTATCAATACGAAATGCAAGTGCAATTATCATTTGTAGCGAATATATATCAATGCTGTTACCATTCGGCAGGGTAATATATCGTTCCGATTCATACTCATTGACGATACCACTTTTATATATGGCTCTGATATTGTTCCTTAATGTCGGGAATGTTACTCCCAACAACTCTACAAGTTCCTGCGTGCTCATCCATATATCATCAACATTGGCATTTGGGAAATGCACTCGTCCTTGTTCGTCTATTGTAATTATTGCTCGTTTCATACTCCTAATATTATATTGCATTACAGATACTCTTTTCCATATTCTCCAATTTTGCAGACAACTCAGCCATATCTTGACTAATCTTCTGATTGGTGATTTTGGCGTATATCTGCGTGGTCTTGATGTTCGTATGTCCCAACAATCGGCTGACGGTCTCGATGGGTACTCCATTGGAGAGGAGTATGGTCGTGGCTGCTGAGTGCCTCGCAACGTGATAGGTAACACGAGTCTTGATACCGCATTGCTTAGCTATGTCTTTGAGTTTCTCATTGCACGCACTATTGCTAGGAACTTTGAAAACGTGGTTATCCCTGCCCATACCCTTATATTTCTCGACGATGCGTTTTGGAACATCGAGCAGTCGGATATTGGATTCTGTGTTGGTCTTCTTTCTTCGCGTGATAATCCACAGATTGCCATCGAAGAATGTTTGCAGGTTGTCATTGGTGAGGTTCTTGACATCAGAATATGCCAATCCCGTAAACACCGAGAAGATAAAGAGGTCTCGCACAAGTTCGTGTGTCTTGCTCTTCATCGGAGCATCCATCATCCGTTGTATCTCATCACGGGTGAGGTAGCCTCTATCAACGCTTTCGGGGCTGTTGATATATCCTGCAAAGGGGTTGAATGGCAGTTGTCCCGAATTACGGGCTATGGCAATGATATGTTTAAGCACTATCATATAGCCCCAAACTGTATTGGTGCGACAACTCTTCTCGGTGCGGAGGAAATACTCGAAGTCGTTGATAAATGTGAGATTCAACTCCTTCAACGGAATATCCGTTCTGCGATAGGTATGTTGCAGAAACTCCCTGATGTGATTACATACGGTACAATAACGGGAGTATGTACCTTTGGTTCTGCTGTGTCCTACCTTCTTTTCAAACTCAACATTATGCTGTTCAAAGAGTTTAACCAATGTCTCCTGCTTTACTCCGATACCGAGATAGGCATCTTTGAGTTTGGCGGCTGTAACATAACCATCGCTACGCATCAGCTCCTGATAGTGGCGGTTTACATCCACACGGATTCTATCAACCGCAGCGTTGATCTTCTGTGCTTCGAGGCTCTTGCCCGTAGCACGACCATTTTTCACATCCCACAATCGTGGTGGAACATCCATCTTGCAACTGAATTGCTTTACTTCGCCATCAACGGTCAGACGGCACATCAGCGGAAGATTGCCATTGGGCTTCTCGCTGCCTTTCTTCACGTAGAAGAGAATCTTAAATGTACTTCTCATACTCACTAATTTTTTTGTTTGCAAAATTACTTCTTAGTGAGTTATCTGAGGGTATGCAAAATATTGCAAATCGCTGAATATTACAACTTTACCAATAAAAGCATCCTGACTGTCCGGTAACGATATGGGAACTCAACTTGTGCTTAGTTTTGCCAAAAGGTATTTTTTCAACCTAAGCAATGCACTGAACTCCAAACATAACTCGCAGACAATCAGGATACTTTCTCCTTATCGCAATATTTCGCTTTTTTCTTTTGTGTTTATTTTAAACTCGGAATATACGATCAAGAATGAAATCGACGGTATATTGGATCAGCTGAATTTTAGCAATATAGAGTTGAAATTTGATGAAATCAATCGGGAGAAAGAGAATATCGGCAAAAAAATTCAAAAGGGAAGACAACCTGCGATAAACGCTCTTCTTAAAGATCTCTTCTTAGAAAAAGGTTGGGAAGGGGAGAAGAAAGTATTCAACGATTCGGATAACGATTTGGTAATTGATTTCTGGAAAAATAACATAGGTGTCGATGTGGCATTCAATCACAGATCGTTTATCGGGGGTGATTTGCTGAGGTTGCAAGCGGGGGCCGAAATCAAGAATATGATTAATGTAGGAATCTATGTCTGTGGGACAAAGGACTTTTTGAAATATGTTTCCAAAGATCACTGTTCGATAGTCTCCTTTGAACGGGTAAAGTGGTATTTGGAGAATTTCTATAGTGTGCTAACCGTTCCTATCCTTTTAATCGGATTGGAAAAATAGCATTGATTTACATCCTGCTCTTGTCGGTTTTTTCTTGGTGGTTGATCGTTTCTTTACAGTACCGGCTTTATCTGCGGCGGCTGGATCGTGACGTAGGGCGTGCCGTTGTCGTCGCAGGTCGAGACGATGCGGACGGATTTCACCGGCCGGCCGGGCTTTAAAGTTATACTGCCTTTTTCCAGATCGCCCGCACGCTCGTATGTTGTGCCGTCGTACGACACCTCGGCATAACCGGTGGTTATAATGGTTTTGGGCAGCTGGCGGTTTCCCGTCTGCAAAAACATTTCGCGGCACTTCACCGGCTGTTCATAGGTGTAGAGTATCCAGTCCTGCTGACGGCAGGCGCGGCGCGTGCGTGCAAGTCCCTTGTAGGCCGAGGCGTTCGTGTAGGGGAACTGCGTGCTTTCGCCCATCGAGGTGGTGATCGTCACGGCGGGCGCAAGGGTCCTGTAGTAGGATTTGTCGGCCGCATAGGGACTGCGTCCCGTCTTGTAGCGCGTCAGGAAGCGGTAGAGATGCGGTTTTTCGGTTTTGATGGGGCCGGTGTACCGATGCTCTTCGGGCGAATCGCCTTTGAGGTAGAAGATTTCCGAGCCGTCGTCCGCCACGACGGTGAAGGCGCCCTCCTTGTAGCTTACCTTGGGCGGGAAAAGCCGGAAGCGGATGCCCATGGCCGCCATGCGGTCGTAATGGTCTGTCAGCTCCCTGTAATAGGCGTCCCACCCTTCGCAGTTGCCGCGCCAAGCTATGCGGGCGAGCGCGCAGATGCGCGGAAAACACATGTAGTCCAGATAGTCGGGCTTTTCAGGCTCGTGCGAAACGTAGGCTTCGCTGAAGAACGTCCCCTGCAGGCCGACGACGTTGCGCATCTGTTCATCGCTGAAGCCCTTTTCCGTAAAGTCGAATCCGAAGACCTTTTTGGCGTCGAAGACCGCCGCCCAGTCGTGCCCCTCCTCCTGCGGCGTCTGCCGCATGTCGAAATAGAAGTATTCGCCCGGCATCACCACGGTCTTGTAGCCTTTCGCCGTGGCGTCGAGACACGCCTTGACGCTCTGCCAGCCGTATACGAGACATTCGCGCGAGAGGCCGCCCGTGGTCACGGCTTCGTTCCACACGCCGGGTCGCTTGCCGTTGGCCGCGAGAATCGCCGCCATGCGCTCCATGAAGAGGTCTTCCAATCGGTGCGGATCGGTCATGCCCCGCCGGCTCATCAGCGCCTGACAGTCGGGGCAGCGGTTCCACTGGGTCATGTCCACCTCGTCGCCGCCGACGTGTATGTACTCCGAGGGAAACAGCGCGCATAACTCGCCGAGAATGTCGGCCAGCAGCGCGTAATTCTCTTCGCGGGCTACGCACCACGCCGAACGGTAGTCGTAACCGTTGGTCGAAACCGTGTCGGGCGGATAGTTGCAGCGTATTTCGGGATGCACCGACGCGATGTTGCGGCTGTGCCCCGGCAGGTCGATTTCGGGAATGATCTCGATGTTGCGCGCCGCCGCATAGCGGATCAGGCCGCGCATCTCGTCCTGCGTGTAATACCCGCCGTACTTCTCGTCCCATTTGCCGTAGACCGGACGCACGGGCGAATCGCCGCCGCGGAAGCCGCCGATTTCGGTCAGTTCGGGGTGCGATCTGATTTCGATACGCCACCCTTCGTCGTCTGAAAGATGAAGGTGTAATTTGTTGATTCCGTGATAGGAAAGCAGGTCTATATAACGCTTCACTCCAGCTGCGTCGATCCACGTGCGGGCCACGTCCAGCATCATGCCGCGGTACGGGAAGCGCGGCGCGTCCTCGACCTTCGTGCAGGCGATCTCGACCGGAAGCGGACAGTTCTTGGCGTATATTTCGGCGGGCAGCAACCGGAACAAGGCCTGCACGCCGTTGAATACGCCGCCGTACGAACCACCCGCGATTTCGATCCGCTGCGGGAGCACCGTCAGGCGGAAGGCTTCGCCGCCCAGCGTCGGATCGGTCGAAAGCACGATCGCGTCGTCGGCCGACATACTGTCGCTGGCCGTTTCGACGTTGATATATTCGCGCAGGTAGGCGGCCAGCGGCGCCAGCGGCGTTTCGTAACAGAGCATCGTCCGGGAGCTGATGCGGCAGGCGCCCCCGTAGAAGGCCTGACGGGCTGGTGACGGCTGGGCGTATGTCGAGAGGCAGGTGCAGAACACCCCCGCAAGGGGCAGCAGGTATCGCAGTTTCATGGCGGTACGGAATTTTGTTTCGGACAAAGTTACTTTTTTTCCGCCGAATTGCTACCTTTGCTGAAAATAAATTCCGGCATGGACGGGCGCGCTCAGGCAGATCGGCCGACCCCGCTTCCCGAACAGCCATTGCCGTAAACTGTAACTGAGCATGGAAGATAAACGACTGGAGGCTACGGCCCGTTTGCTCGAAGTGATGAACACGCTGCGCCGCGAGTGTCCGTGGGACCGCGAGCAGACTTTCGATTCGCTGCGGAGCAATACCATCGAGGAGACGTACGAGCTGGCCGACGCCATCACCGACCACAATATGGAGGGCATCAAGGAGGAGCTGGGCGACCTGCTGCTGCATGTGGTGTTCTACTCCAAGCTGGGCGAGGAGGCGGGAGCCTTCGATTTCGGCGAGGTCGCCGATGCCCTGTGCGACAAGCTGATATACCGTCATCCGCATGTCTACGGCGATATTCACGCCAATACGCCCGACGCGGTCAAGGAGAACTGGGAAGCCCTGAAACTCCGCAAGAAAAACCGCAAGAGCGGCACGTTGGGCGGCGTACCCCGCTCGCTTCCGGCCATGGTCAAGGCTTTCCGCGTGGGCGAGAAAGCCGCCGCGACGGGTTTCGACTGGCAGCGGCGCGAGGATGTCTGGGACAAGGTGAAAGAGGAGATCGCGGAGGTCGAAGCCGAGATGCGTTCGGAAGCCCCCGGCTGCCGGGAGAAGCTCGAAGGCGAATTCGGCGACCTGTTCTTCGCGCTGGTCAATGCGTCGCGGCTCTACGGCATCGACCCCGAATCGGCGCTGGAACGTACGAACAAGAAGTTCATCCGCCGCTTTAATTACATGGAGGAAAAGGCTGCCGCCGAAGGACATACGCTCCACGAGCTTCCGCTCGAAAAGATGGAGGAGTACTGGCAGGAGGCCAAACACGAAGAGACATTCAATAGCATGTGTCCGCACTAATGCCAAGTCCCCTCCGAGGAGGGGATTTAGGGGAGGGTCAGACCTGAAAACACGGCTTTGCCGTGAATGTCCGCCCTCGGACACGCGGAGACGATACAAAAGCGAAGAGACATTTAACAGCATATAAACTTATGGCTTTGATTAAAAAGGTGCGGGGACATACGCCCGCAATCGGTGAAAATACGTTTCTGGCCGAGACGGCCGTCATTCTGGGCGATGTGACCATCGGCCGCGACTGTTCGATCTGGTACAACGCCGTATTGCGCGGTGACGTGAACAAAATCGTCATCGGCGACCGCACGAATATTCAGGACGGCGTGGTGTTGCACACGCTTTACGACGGTTCGCCGCATCCGTCGCAGACCATTATCGGCAGCGACGTGTCGGTGGGCCACAACGCTGTCATTCACGGTGCGCGCATCGGCGACAACTGCCTGATCGGCATGGGCGCTACCCTGCTGGACAACGCCGTGGTTCCGTCGGGCTGCATCATCGCGGCCAACGCGCTGGTGCTCTCCAACGCCCAGCTGGAACCCAATTCGGTGTATGCGGGCGTGCCGGCCAAGAAGGTCAAGGAGGTGACGCCCCAGCAGCGCGAGGAGATCATCCGCCGCACGGCCCGCGACTACATGCTCTATGCGTCGTGGTTCAAAGAGGAGGAGTAAACGGCGGATGGGGCTGCAACCGAAATATTCCGACCTGATTCTCAATCTGCTGGTGGCGCTGGCCGTCAGTCTGGTCGTCAATTTCTCCTACGTGCTGCTGCTGATCGTCGATCAGAAGAGCGACGGACAGCCGCGTCCGGCCAAGGCGAGCGTCATTGCGCGCGGCGAGGAGGGAACGCTGCGGGTAAGTCCCGACGGCCACGGCTACATCGTCTACGAGAACGGCGACAGCGTCTATGTGATGATGCAGCGCATCTACCGGATGAACCTGAAGGACGGCGACCGTCTGGTGGCGAATCTGGCCGCGCCGCGCCGTCACGGGGCGCATCCGGTGATGACCGAACTGCGCATGCGCAACGGCGAGGAGTTCGATTACAGCACGCTTTTCAACCGGCCTTCGAAAACGACGGAACTCGCGCTGCAGCTCGTCTATTATCTGGTCGTTTCGTTCATCATGCTTTCGATCCTCACCTCCGTCCGCCGCAGGTACACGCCGGGCCGCTTCGTGCGCCACTGCATATGGTGCGTGCTGGCCGCCGCCGCGCTGTATATGGTCGCGCCGGTCACGGAGTGGCGTTCGGGACGCATCATGCTGAACTGCATGGGCGACCATATTTTCGACTACATGCTGCTGCTGAAGTGTTCGTTCGCCGTGGCGGTGTCGATGCTCTACGGCTGGGTCTACGTGCTCAATTCGAAGCAGCAGGCCGTCGTCATGGAGAACGAGCGGCTCAAGAACGAGAACCTCACGACCCGCTACAACATGCTCGTGGGACAGATAAACCCCCATTTCTTCTTCAATTCGCTCAATTCGCTGGCGATGCTCGTGCGCGAGAAGCACGACGAGAAGGCGCTGACCTACATCGACCAGCTCTCCTATACGTTCCGCTACATCATCCAGAACGGACAGAGTACGCTGATGACGCTCGACGAGGAGCTGAAATTCGTCGAGGCGTACAGCTACCTCTTCAAGATACGCTATGCCGACAAGCTCTTCTTCGACATCGACATCGAGGAGAAGTACCGCACGTGGAGGCTTCCGGCGCTCTCGCTGCAGCCGCTGATCGGCAATGCCGTCAAGCACAATACCATAACCCGCAGCAAGCCGTTCCACATTTCGATCCGCACCGAGAACGGCTGGCTGGTGGTGGCCAATCCCAAGGTGCCGAAGCTCGAACCCGAACCTTCGACCGGCATCGGACTGGAGAACCTGCGCAACCGCTGGCACCTGATAACCGGCCGCGACATCGAAATCATCGACACCGACAAGGAGTTCGTCGTGCGGATGCCGCTGCATAACCCCCTTGCAGGATGAAAGCACTGATCATAGAGGACGAAACCGCCGCCGCGCTGAACCTGAAAGCCATTCTGAAACAGGCGGCTCCCGACATCCGTGTCGTCGATACGCTCGAAAGCGTCGAGGAGAGCGTCGATTGGCTGCGCGCCAACCCACAGCCCGACCTGCTGTTCATGGACATCCATCTGGCCGACGGCGATTCGTTCCGCATATTCGACGCCGTGGAGGTCACGGCGCCGGTGATCTTCACGACAGCCTACGACCGCTATGCGCTGGAGGCCTTCAAGGTGAACAGCATCGACTACCTGCTCAAGCCGCTCAATGCGGCCGACGTGCAGCGGGCGCTCGGCAAGCTCATGCGGCTGTCCAAGGGCGAGCGCAGCGATTACGGTTCGCGCGTGCGCACGCTGGCTGCGGCGCGCCGCGAGCAGACCTTTCTGGTGCATGTCCGCGACAAGATCATTCCGCTCAAACGCGAGGATATCGCATTCTGCTATACCTGCAACGAGAAGGTGACGGCCTATACCTTCGCCGGGGCGTCCTATCCGCTCGACAAGACGCTCGAAGCGCTGCAGGCCGTCCTGCCCGAAGCCGATTTCTTCCGCGCCAACCGCCAGTTCATCGTGGCGCGCCGCGCCGTGAAGGAGATCGCCGTGTGGTTCGGTAGCCGGCTTTCGCTGAGTCTCGTGCTCGAAACTCCTGAGCGCATCGTCATTTCCAAGGCCCGCGTCCCCGAATTCAAGGCGTGGCTCACGTCCGTTCAACCCGCCGAATAGGCGTTTGACCCTGAGCTTCGGGCGTTTGACCCGCATTGCCGTTCCGTTTTTCCGGTTTGGCCTTACCTTTGCATCGTAAGGGGACCGAAACGGGTCCGATTGACGGATTGAATTAACCATTGATATTTGAGATTATGAAAAAGAGAATTTTTGCAGTCGCCGCGGCTTTGTGCCTGCTGGCCGGAACGGGCGCTTTTGCGCAGGATTCGAAGAAGGCTCCGATGATGAAGGAGCGGCCGACGGCCGAGCAGATGGCCCAGCGCAGGACCGAACGCATGACCGAGAAGCTGAATCTCAGCGAAAAGCAGTCGAAGCAGCTCTATGAGGTCAACCTGCAGGATATAAAGGAGATGCAGGCGCAGGCCGAGCAGATGCGCGCATACCGCAAGGCGCAGGCCGAGAAGATGAAAGGCATCCTCACGCCCGAACAGTTCGAGCAGTGGAAGCAGATGCAAGGCCCGCGTCACGGCATGAACCGCGGTCCCCGGATGAAGGACGGCCGGGGCGACAAGGCCGCCGTGCGTGAAGGCCGCAAGTGCGCTCCCTGCGCGGGGGACAGGAAATGCGACGGACCGCGCTCCGGAAAGGAGAAAAAGTGAGGTTAGGAACATCGACCGGTTCGTTGCAGTCGGGGCGTCGGTTGTCGGCTGACGCCCTTTTTTTGTCGATTCACCCCTTGTCGGAGGGCCGTATGCGGGAAAAAAGCTATCTTCGCATGCGCAAAATCAGAAAGTACACAGAACATTAAGATGAAACGGCTACTACTCTCAACCCTATTCCTGTTTTTCGCCGTGGCCGCATTCGCCCAAAAGGGTGCGGTCAGCGGAACGGTGCTCGACGCCGACACCGGCGAAAGCGTCGCCGGAGCCGTGCTGGAGGTCGCTCCGGTCAAGACTCCGGATCAGAAACAGTATTTCACTTCCGGCTATAAAGGCGCCGTGGCGATTCCCTCGCTGCCCTACGGCGAATACAGACTCACCGTCTCCTTCCTCGGTTACAACAATTACGAAACCACCTTCCGGGTGGCGGCCGGCAAACAGAACATCGGCAGGATCGAACTCAAGCCCGGCGTGCAGATCGAAACGGTCGTCAAGGAGGCCAAGGCGCTGCGCACCTCGCAGAAGGGCGATACGGTAAGTTACAACGCCGGAGCCTTCAAGGTCACCAACGACGCCGACGTCGAGGGGCTGCTGAAGAAGATGCCCGGCATCACCGTATCGGACGGCGCGGTCGAGGCGCAGGGCGAGCAGATCAAGAAGGTTTTCGTCGATGGCAAGGAGTTCTTCGGCGAAGACGTGACGACGGCCATCAAGTCGCTTCCGGCGCAGGCCGTGGACCGTGTGGAGGTCTATAACAAGCTGAGCGACGCGGCCGAATTTTCGGGCATGGACGACGGCGAGGGCTACAAGGCCCTCAACATCGTTACGCACGCCAACATGCGTCAGGGGCAGTTCGGCAAGCTCTATGCCGGTTACGGTTACGACGCCGACACCAAGACCGAAGCCAAGAACAAATACGTCGTGGGCGGCAACGCCAATATCTTCAGCGGCAGCAGCCGCGTGTCGGTCATCGGCCTGTTCAACAACATCAACCAGCAGAACTTCTCGTTCGAGGATATTCTGGGCGTTTCGGGCGGTTCGGGGCGCGGACGCCGCGGCGGCGTGGGCCAGTATATGGTGCGCCCCCAGAGCGGCGTGGCATCGGTGAACGCCATCGGCGTAAACTACTCCGATACGTGGGGCAAGCGCGATCAGGTGTCGTTTCAGGGCAGCTATTTCTTCAACAACACCGACACGAGAAACCGTTCGACGATCGACAAATGGTACGAGTCGCCGATGCCCGTGGATACGCTCTCGACGCGTGGCTACTCGGATACCGAGTCGTATAACCACCGCTTCAACGCCCGTCTGGAGTGGAAAATCTCCGACAACCAGAATCTGATGGTCCGTCCGAGCTTCAGCTACCAGTCGAACGACCCGCTGAGCACGACGCAGGGCTGGCAGTTCGGCGAAAGCGGTTACAGTCGCACCGAGAACCGCAGCGACGCCCTGCGCCACGGTTACAACGTGCGGACGAACGCCGTTTACCGCGCCAAACTGGGCAAGGACGGCCGTACGATCACCGTGGACGGCGACGTGAACTACTCGGACAACACCAACAACTCGAACTCCTTCTCGAACGTGCTGCCGCTCTCGGACCTCCGGCCCGACGGCGTTGACGCGCCGTGGGGATGGGACACGACGGGCTACACGCGCCTGCGCTACCTGCGCAACCTCGCGCCGTCGAGCAGCTACCGCCTGCGCGGACAGTTCACCTACACGGAACCCGTCGCCAAATATGCGCAGGTAAGCCTTCAGTACCGCATTTCGTACGATTATCAGGAGCGCGACAAGAAGTCGTATATCACCGGCGCGGATTATTCTATCGCGGGACTGGCGCCCGACGGAGCGCTTTCGAACTCCTACCGGAGCAACTACCTGACGCAGAGCGCAGGTCCCGGCTTCCGCTATTCGAAGGAGCGCAATACGTTCATCGCCAATGTCTTTTACCAGCGTTCGTCGCTCGACGGGCAGATCGTGCGGGACGACGCCGACAAGATCAGGCATTCGTACAACAACGTGACCTATTTCATGATGGGACAGTTGAACATCAACCGCGAGAATTCGCTGCGGCTCTACGTATCGTCCTATACCGACAACCCGTCGATCACCGACCTGCAGAACGTGGCCGACGTATCGGACGCCCAGAATATCACCAAGGGTAATCCCGATCTGAATCCGACCTACAGCCACCGCGTCAATTTCCACTACATCAATTCCAACGTGGAGAAGGGCCGGACCTTCATGTGGATGTTCTCGATGCAGAACACCTCCGACTACAATGCGACGCACGTGGTGTCGAATCCCGGCACGATCACGTTGGGCGGCGTGCAGTACAAGCCCAACTACTACTCCACGCCCGTCAATCTCGACGGCTACTGGAGCCTGCGGACGCATCTGAGCTACGGATTCCCGATCGGCTTCCTGAAGAGCAACTTCAACGTGATGGCGGGCGTCAGCTACTCGCTTACGCCGAGCATGCTGGGCGGAGAGGTGGACGCCGACGGCTTCATCACGGGCGGCAAGCGCAACGACACGAGCAATATCGGCTACGACTTCAACACGGTGCTGGGCAGCAATATTTCCGAAAACGTGGATTTCACGCTCTCGTGGAACGGCACCTACAACGAGGCGACCAACTCGCTGGGCGAGTCAGGTTCCAAAAACCGCTACTTCAACCACCGGGCGCAGGGCAACATGAAGTTCGTCTTCCCGCTGGGCTTCACCTTTACGGGCAGCGTGGCTTACACGCAGTATATCGGTTTCACGAACGATTACGACGATTCGTACCTGCTCTGCAACGCATGGATCGGCAAGAAGATATTCAAGAACAAGCGCGGCGAGATCATGTTCGGCGTGAACGACCTGCTCAACCGCAACAAGGCTTTCGCCCGCACGACGGGTTCGGGATGGACGCAGAATGCGACCAACAGCGTGATCGGCCGTTATTACATGGTGCAGTTCACTTACAACCTGCGCCGCTTCGGCAAGAAGGGGTCGAAGAACATCTCCGATTACGACGGGGCCGTGCAGTCGGGACCCCGCCGCATGGGACCCGGCGGTCCGGGCGGGCCGCCTCCGGGTATCTTCCACGGTCCGCGGTAACCGGTGCGGTTCGGACAAAAAAGACGTCAGGCATTGCGCCTGACGTCTTTTTTGTGATTATGCCGGAAGCCTGCTTCCGCTTCGTCCTTGTGCCGGTGTGCCGGGCCGATGGCCGTCCGGCTTTTTGCGGACGGGACGGGGCGGTTCCTGCGGATGCTTGGGCGTCGCCGTCACTTTTCCGGTTCGGAGGTGTGCGGTGCCGGGATGTCGTCCTTGTCCGCGCGGTTGAGCACCAAGTGGATGCCGATGCAGGCCAGACCGCCGTATACGAGGGCCAGAATGCAGAGCATCCTGATTTCGGGCAGCACTTCGGAGAGCGACGCTCCCATGCTATGGATGCGGATAAAGGCGTTTACGCCGTGGCTGCTGGGGAATATCTGCCCCAAGTTGAACAGCCAGTCGGGAATGCCTTCGCGGGGATAGGAGACGCCGCTGAGCATCAGCAGCGGAATCGAGGTCCACAACAACAGCAGCAGCGAATTCTCGCGGTAGCGGAAGAGCGTCGAAATGGCGATTCCCAGCGCGATGCAGGCCGCCATGTACGCCAGCATGAAGACCACGATTGTGCCCGTCGCGCCGTTCATCGGATAGTGGAACAGCTTGTAATGCAGACCGAGGATGTAGAACGTCGTCACGGAATAGATCATGCCGTAGACCAGCGCTTTGCCCAGTACGATCGGGAGCGTGGACATCCGCTTGCGGTCGGGCGGGCATAGTTTGCGGTACAGCCCGAATTCGCGCCATGTGCCGCCGATCATGCCGATGCCGATGAGCATCGTCTGCTGGATGATGACCATGATGATCGCGGGCATGACGAACGTGCCGTAGCCCAGATAGGGGTTGAACAAGTTGTGGGACTGGTAGATGACCGGCTGGGTCGTGGCCTGCGCCTGCGGGAGGTTGGCTCCCTTGGCGATCAGACGCTGGAATTCGACCATCGCGCCCGTGGCGCCGATCGAAGTCACGACCTCCTGAAACACCTGCCGGTACATGAGGAAGTAGCTGGCGTCGGCGTAGATCGCGACGTTGGCCTGCAGGCCGCCGAGCAGTTTCTCCTCGTAATCCGACGGGATGTAGACCACGCCGTAGATCTTGCGTTTGAAGAAGAGATCCTTGGCCTCCTCCATGCTCGTCGGATTGTAGGCCACATAGGTGTTCGGCCCGGCGTTGAAGGTCTCGATCAGGCTGCGGCTGGTCGGCGTGCGGCATTCGTCCACCACGCCGATCGGCACGTTGCGGAGCACCTGCGCCCCGTAAGCCATCGAGTAGACGGTGGCGTAGATGATCAGCGCGAGAACGAGGATCAGAACCACGCCCGCATCGGTGAAGATCGTGCGGAACTCGTTGCGCATGACCGACAGCATCTGCTGCCAATAAGAGGTCATCTGATGTGTGAAACGGCTCATGCTATAACCTCCCCCAGTATTTTTCCTCCGTGCAGATGGTCCGCAGGCGCGGCAGGCACAGAAGCGGTAAGACAATGAACAGCGACATGTAGCACATGTCGGGCAGCGAGCAGACGACCGGGGCGCCCCGCAGCATCTGATCGACGAAGATGTCGGTGTAGTAGGTGAACGGGAAGAGCCTGCTCAGGTACTGCATGGCGGGCCACATGGCCATGATCGGGAACGTGAGTCCCGAAAAGGTGAAGGCCAGCACCGAATAGCCGCCGCCGATCGAGAGCGAAAGGCGCAGGTTCGACAGCAGCGAGACGATGAAGACCGCGATGGCCTGATAGCTCATCACGAAGAGCAGCGTGCTCAGCAGGATAACCGTCAGACTGCCGTTCAGGGGCACGCCGACGACCTTGAAGATGATCAGGAACATGACCAGCGACATGAGGAACATCACCACCGTCACTGGCAGGACCTTGCCCAGCAGTGCGGCCGATACCGAGCCGTTGCCCGTCTCGATCCATTCGCGCGCCGTACCCTTCTTAAGCTCCGTGCCGATGGTGAAGACCGTCACCATGACGATGAAGATCAGGAGCATCATCGGCATAAAGCTCGGCGAGAGGTAATAGCCGTAATTGATATAGGGATTGAACAATACGTGCTTGTTGAACCGCACGGGCATCAGCTGCGCCATGGCCTGCAGCTCGGTGAGTCCCTGTTTGGTGAGCAGCTGGATCTGGATGCCGCCCGAAAAGGTCGTCACGGCGGTCTGGATGTCTTTCGACAGCAGGCCGTTCACCGTGATGTTCGTTCCCGATATGTAGGTCTCGATATGCGTCTGGCTGTTGCTCAGGATGTTTTTCTCGAAGAATGCCGGAATCTGCACGATCGCCATGATCTTGCCTTCGCGCATCAGCCGTTCGCCTTCGTCCATGTCCTGAATGCCGTACGACACCATTGCCGTCGCCGTGTCGTCGATCATCTGCGTGACCTTGCGCGAGAGCGAGGTGTGGTCCTGATCCAGCACTGCGATCGGAATGTCGCGCGCCACGCCCTTGTTGAACAGCAGGGCGAAGAACGCGAACGACACGACGGGCAGCACGAGCATCAGCACGAAATACATCGGCTGGTGCGCGAGGCGCGTCAGTTCCCGCCGCAGAACGGCATAGGTATTACGCAGGAAATTCAGCATCGCACTCTCCTACTTCCCGATCAGGTCCCAATCCACGAGTACGCTCATTCCCGGACGCATGTTTTCGATATGCGTCGTGGGCTTGGCTTTGACGGCGAAGGTGCGGATGTCGAAGCCGCCCTGCGTGCGGGTCGCCGACCACGTCGCGAAGTCGGCCTGCACGGCAATATAGGTCACCTCGAACTCCACGTCATACCCCAGCGCCGGCACGTAGCCGCTCATGCGGGTGCCGACCCGAATCGCGGGGAGCAGGGTCTCCTTGATATTGAAAGTCACCCACATGTCGCTCATGTCGAGGATCGCCACCACGGGATAGCCGCTGCCGACCAGCTCGCCCTGCTCGGCGATGATGGTCGAGACCTCGCCCGTCACGGGCGAATAGACCATGGCGTCGCTGATGTAGGATTCGACTTCGCTGACGGCTCCTTCGGCCTGACGGACACGGGCCGCGGCGGCCTCCTTGTCCTCCTTGCGGGCGCCGTCCATGGCCAGATTGTACTGCGCTTTGGCAGCCATCGCCGTGGCTTCCATGGCTTTGTAGTTGGCCGACGCTTCGTCCATCTTTTGTTCGGGGACTACGCCCTGCTCGTAGAGGTTTTTCACGCGCTCGTAGGTCTTGCGCGCCAGTTCCAGCCCGGCCTGCGCCTTCTCCCACATGTTCATGGCCGCTTCGATCTGCTGGATGCGGGCGCCGGCTATGGCGGCCTGATCCAACGCCGCGGCCGCGCTCTTGACCGCTTCGGCCTGCTGGAGCTTGGCTTCCAGTTCGGGCGTCGAGAGCGTGTAGAGCAGCTGCCCCTTCTCCACGCGGTCGCCCTGCTCGACTTTCATGTCGTCGATACGGCCCGGCACTTTCGACGAGGCCTTGTAGGTCGTGCACTCCACCGTGCCCTGAATCAGCGTCGGGGTCGATCTGCGGAGGTACCAGCTGATCAGTACGACCGACACGATGATGACCACGGCGGCCGCGATGATTCCAATGATGTTGCTGCGTTTCATATTTTTCGGATTTTATTTTTTATCGAACAGAACGGGCCGTGCGTCGCTGCGGCGCGCATAGGCCGGGAATTCGTCGCTGATACCTGCGGTTTCGAGCAGCTGCGCCAGCAGCAGGTCGAAATTATAGGCCGCCTGCAGACGTTCGGTGCGCACTCCCGCGAGGTTCAGCTCGGCGTCGATCAGGTCCGACGACGAGCTCATGCCTTCGAGGAAGGCGGCGTTTTTCATGCGGAGGTACTCCTCGGCGAAGTTCAGCGACGCGTCGATCGAGGTCATCTGGTTGCGGTAGTTCATCATCTGGTTGTAGAGCTTCTCGACCAGCACCGAAATATCCTTGCCGGCCTTGTTCTGCAGGGCGCCGACGCGGCGGGCGGTCTGTTTGGCCGCCGAATATTTGTATTCGCGGTTCAGGCCGTCGAAGATCTTGATATTGACCCCCACGCCCACGGCCCAGCGGGGCACGATGCCCGAAACCTGATAGTTGTAGAACGAACCGCCGCCGATGGCCGCCACCTGCGGCAGGAATTCGGCGCGCTGGACGCGGACGCCCTCCTCGGCCAGCTGGCGTTTGAGCGAAACCTGATTGAGCAGCGGGTTGCGGTCCTGCGCCAGATCCTGATAGTAAGCCAGCTCCTCGACCTTGTCGATCATGAACATCGACGTCACGGGCTGCCATGCGTTTTCGCGTCCCAGCGTGTTGGAGAGTGCGCTGGCGATGGTTTCGGCCTGCAGCTTGGCGTTGGCCAGCTCGCGCTCGGCCTCGGCCATCTTGAATTCGACGTAGAGCCGTTCGCTCTGGGCGATCATGCCGTTCTTTTCGAGGGCTATGGCGTCTTCGAGGTGGCGGCGCACGCCGTCCACGACCTGCCGGCGCACCTCGACGACCTGCATGGCGAGCGCAAGGCCGAAGTAACGCTCCACCAGCTCGGAGATCAGGGCGTTGCGCGTCTGGTTGCCCTGCTCTGCGGCGGTGCGTTCGTTGATGCGTGCGGCGCGGTTGGCGGCGTTGATCTTACCGCCCAGCCAGATCGGCATGGTCACCCCGCCACCCACGAACCCCAGACTCCGGTCCTGCAGCGTGAGGAACCAGTCGGCGTTCAGCAGCGGGTTGAGCAGGCCGTTGATCGAAGGGATCGCTTCGGGCGGTATCAGTCCGCTGCCCAGCAGCTGTCCCGCGAGGTTCTTGGCGGGACCCTTCATCTCGTTGAAGTCGAATCCGATGTCCTTGCCTAGATAGGCATAGGCGCCCGTGACGTTGATTTGGGGCATGCGCAGGCCGATGGCCGCGCGACGCTCCTGCATCGCGGCCTTCTCCTCGAACTCGGCTGCCTTCATCGCGGGATTTTCCGTGAGGGTGACGGCGATCGCCTCGTCGAGCGAAAGCGTCTGCTTGACCTCCTGCGCCGACAGCGGGACGACGGTTGCGAATGCCGCCGCAAAAGCTATTCCGACTGCTGTTTTCATATTCATCAATACGTTTAAAACACAAATATATAAGTTATCCCGATATGTTGCGCGATTTTCCGGTAAAAGAGGCCAATTTTAGGCCCTTATGGACATAAATTGCGCCGGTTTCAGCGCTTCAGGTGGGCGTTGGCTTCCCACACTCCCCCGGCCAGTCCGGGATAGACCCGTACGTCGACGCCCGCTTCGCGCAGGGTGAGCGCACCGCGGCAGCAGACGAAGCAGTCGGGTTCGTAGAGCGCGAAGACGGCGCGGGCGAATCCGTATTTCAGCAGGAGCTGCGTGCAGCTCTCCGGTTCGCTGGCTCGTTGCGAGCAGGGTTCCATCGAGGAGTACATGGCGGCTCCGCGGAGCGCCGCTCCGGCCGCCAGCGCCTTGGCGATGGCTTCCTGCTCGGCGTGGTGCGTCGGCGAGGTTTCGTGCGTGTGCCCTGCAAAGATCCGGCCGTCGGCCGTGACCACGACCGCACCGACGCAGTAGGACGTGGCGCTGGGAGTGCATTTGCGGCCTTCGTCCACGGCCTGCTTCAGGAAACGCAGGTCTGCGGCGGAGGTGTCGGGATGCAGCGTGTAGGTCGTGACCTCCATGCCGCCCAAGTTTTCGCGGGTCTGCGGAGTGCCCTGCGGCGGTGTGAAGCGGAATTCCGCGCCGCCCGCCGAGCCGAGCCGCAGTTGCGGGTTGACGGCCAGCCGCAGGGTGTCGGCCATGCCTTCGCCGAGGAACATGCGGAGGACCGCCGCCCCGCCCTCGACCATCAGCCGTTCGACGCCCCGCTTCTCCAGCTGGGTGACGATCAGCTTCGCCGTAATTGGTTCTCCGGTTGATATAACCGTTGCAATGTTCTGTAAACTATCTATTTCGTGCGGAGAAAACACATAGCGTTCGGCTTCGCCTTCGGTGAAGAAACGCAGTCCGGGCGAAAGTTCGCCCGTGCCGGTTAGCGTCACTTTGGCGATGTCGGGCGGCAATCCCCGCTCCCTGCGGCGGGCGCGAACCTCTTCGTCGCGCACGAGTAGCGACGGGTCGTCGCGCCGCAGTGTTTCGGCGCCGACCAGAATGGCGTCGTGCGCGGCGCGCAGACGGTAGACCTCCGCCCAGTCTTCGGGCGTCGAAATAATCAGCCTCCGGGGGCTGTTGTCGTCCAGAAAGCCGTCGGCCGTAACCGCGGCGGAAAGTGTTACCCGCATCTTTTCAGCGTTATGAGTGTGATTTCGGGCCATGCGCCCAGACGCATCGGGAATGCGACGTACCCCGTGCCGTCGTTGATATAGAGTGTGCGGCCTTTTTCGTCGTAGCGACCGCTCCACCGCGTGTAGATCAGCTGCGCCGGTGAGAAGGCGTGTCCGAAAAGGCGTATTTTCAGCTGCATGCTGTGTACGTGGCCCGAAAGGGTCAGGTCTCCGTATCCCTCTCCGGCGATTTGGTCCCAGAGCTGGGGAATGTGCACGGCGGTGATGTTGTAGAGCGAGTCGGGGACGCCGCGGTAGGCGGCGTTCAGGTTCGCGGGCGGCAGGTCGGGAGCGTGGCGCAGGTGCCGCAGTGCGGGGTCGAACGAAAGGCCCGTCAGCGAGATGCTGTCGCCGCCGCGCCGCAGGTAGACGGTCGTGTCCTCCAGCACGCGCCACCCCATTTCCCGCTGGCGTGCGACGACCTCGGCCAGACTCGCTTGGGCGGGATGCGCGATGCTGTCCTTGATGTACACTCCGGCGTCGTGGTTGCCCGTGACCGACACGACTCCGTACGGTGCGCGCAGGCCGCCCAGCAGGCGCATGGCGCGGGCGTCCAGCTCCGAACCGCGGATATTGACCAGATCGCCGCAGAAGACGACGAGGTCGGGATGCAGGCTGTTGATGCTGTCCGCGATGCGGCTCAGCTCCGCTTCGGGGCAGACGAGCGTGCCGAGGTGGACGTCCGAGAACTGGACGATGCGGAAACCGTCGAATCCCGCGGGAATCCGTTCGGAGCAGACTTCGGTGCGGCTGACGCGGATTTGCGTCCTGCCCCGAGTGGTGCCCCAGATCAGGAGCGCGGCCACGCAGATTCCGGCGGCGATGCCGGCGCGCGGCAGGCCGACGAGCCGGAAGAAATAGCAGGCGATGCGCGGCAGGACGGTGATCATCCATACCCAGAACGCCCACATGGCGAAGAGCATGAATCCCGTGGTGTTGTCGCGGCTCAGGGCGTCGGTCAGGGCGATGACCGGCGGCAGGGCGTCGGTGGCGGCGGCCAGCGCGACGAACAGGCGCAGGTTGCGTGCGGAGGTTCCGCGCCGCCGCAGCCGGCGGTAGTGTATGATGTCTGCGGCTGCGGCCGCGAGCGTCAGAATCGAAATAAACCAGAGAAACATACCTTATTTTAATTAACGCACGAAGACGATGCGGGCCGGGTGCGGAACCGGTTTGCCGGGCGTCTGTCCGTGCGGCGGTTTATCCACGGCAAAGATAGTGCAAGTCGGGGGCTGGGGCAAATCGTTTTGCCGCTGCCGGGGACGCTGCCTGTCCGTGCGGGAGTTTATCTTCGGCAAAGATAATGAAAACCGCGTGCAAACCAAGCCCGTCCGGAGCCGGCGGAGCGCCTTTTGCCGCAGGACGGAAGCGCCGCGCGTTCCGGCAGATCGAATGGCGTGCGGGATCCTTTGGCATATAACTTGCTGATTGGGGGTTTGAACATCAACTGCTTGTGCTCCAAAAACAAAACATATCGGACAAATTTAAAACCAAATCAATTCAGCTTATGAAAACATTTCGACTTTTGATTGTGGCTCTGCTGCTTGCGTCTTCCGCTTCGGCCCAGCGACACATGCGTGACGGCCGCAACGGAGAGTATTCGCCCACGGTCTATCTCATCTCCGTGCACGAAGTGGACACGGTTTACAACTGCGGCGGCTGCGGCAGCCGTCAGGCCGCGGCGCTCAACCGGCTGGCGATGGACAACGCCACGCAGGACTATATCGAGACGCACCGCCCCGGTTTCCAGCAGTCCGAGAAGCCCCAGTTCGTATTCGCGTCGAAGAACAACCGGTTCTCGTTTTCGCTGGGCGGCTTCGTGAGCCTGCGCGCCGGATACGACTTCGACGGCATCGTGGACAACATCGACTTCGTGCCCTACGACATTCCCGTTCCGGGCAATTACAATTCGAAACAGAAGCTGATGATGGACGCCTCGACTTCGCGTCTCTTCATGAAGGCGATCACCAACACGCGGGCGCTGGGCCGCGTGGTGATTTACATGGACGCCGACTTCCGCGGCGGCGCGGAGGACAGCTATACGCCCCGTCTGCGCTCGGCTTACGTGTCGTTCAAGGGGCTGACCCTCGGACGCGACGTGACGACGTTCTGCGACCTGCAGGCCGCGCCCACGACCATCGACTTTCAGGGACCGAACGCCTACAACTTCAATTTCGCCACGATGATCCGCTATGAGGTTTCGTTCGCCCGCCGGCACATGACCTTCGGCGTTGCGGCCGAAATGCCCAATGTGAGTGCGACCTACGGCGAAAACTTCAAGCCGATGCACCAGCGCGTGCCCGACTTCCCGATGTATCTGCAGTATGCGTGGGGCGACGACCGCAGCAGCCATATCCGCGCGTCGGGCGTCATCCGCAACCCCTACATGCACAAGGTTTCGAAGAATTCGACCACTTCGCTGCTCGGCTGGGGCGTGCAGTTCAGCGGTACGATCAAGTGCTGCGACTGGTTCCGGCTCTTCATGAACGGCGTTTACGGCGAGGGCATCACCCCCTATATTCAGGACCTGACGGGTTCGGGACTCGACTTCACGCCCAATCCCGAAGATCCGTCGCTCGTGCGCATGATGCCGATGTGGGGCTGGCAGGCCGCCGGGCAGATCAACATCACGCCGCGCCTGTTCGTTTCGGGCGGCTATTCGACCGTCCGCGTGCAGCGCAGCCACGGCTATTACACCGACGACCAGTACAAGCAGGGGCAGTATATCTTCGGCAACATCTTCTATTCGCTCACGCCGCGCTGCAAGGTGGCCGGCGAGTACCTCTACGGTTCGCGCAAGGACATGAACAGCATGAAGAACCACGCCAACCGCGTGAACGTGATGGTGCAGTACAGCTTCTGACGGCCTTGTCGGCGTCATTTATTCGGGCGGTCCGGTGCGGGCCGCTCTTTTTTTTCGTATATTTGCTTTCAAACTGTTGCTGAATCATGATGGAATTTCTGACGGAATACAACCTTACGGGGCTGGTGATCGGCGTCGCTACGTTTCTGATCATCGGTCTGTTCCACCCCTTCGTAATCAAGGGCGAATATTACTTCGGCGTGCGCTGCTGGTGGTTTTTCCTGCTGATGGGCGTCGCGGCGATCGCGGCGTCGGTCGCCGTGCGGCATATCCTCTGGTCCACCCTGCTGGCCGTCTGGGGCGCGTCGTCGCTCTGGTCGATCGGCGAGCTGTTCGAGCAGCGCGGACGTGTGGCGAAGGGATGGTTCCCGGCCAATCCGAACCGGAAGAAGAAATAATCCGGCCGTTGCGCTTGCCTGCCGCCGAGCCGGTCCTGAACGGCAGTCGGCGCGACGCGGCGGATCGCCTGCGGGCAGAGAGTCGCCCTCCGGCGCGGAATGGAGCGGGCTGCGGCCGCGATTTTCGGCTGTGTAAGGCGGACAGCGTCTTACTCCTGCGGCTGCGTGGGCGGAATGTTTGCCGGCGGAGTCTGGGGCGTGTGATTGGTCTGGAGAATGACGATGATGACTGCCGTGACGACCAGAATCAGTCCGGCCGCGGAGTCGAGGTCGAAGCCTTCGCCGAAGTGGACGACGCCGACCAGTACGGCCGTCAGGGGTTCCATCGAGCCGAGGATCGAAGTCATCGTTGAGCCGATATGCTTGATCGCCAGCACCAGCGTCAGGTTGGAGAGCACCGTCGGGAGCAGGGCCAGCAACAGCAGGTTGCGCCAGATGTGCCATGTGTGGACTACCGCGATGCCGGACGTCGAGAGGGCGTAGACCAGAAACACCGCGGCGGAGAAGGTCAGCACGTAGAACGCCACGATCAGCGGGTCGAGCCGTCCGGCGCGGCTCTTCATCACCCCGATGATATACACCGCATAGGTGAATACGGTCGTCCCGGCATAGATCAGGCCGCGTCCCGGATCGTTGTTTCCCGCGTCGCCCCACGCCAGCAGCGCCACGCCGACGAGCGAAATGAAGACTGCGATGACGATCCACACCGAACTGCGTTCGCGGAAAAAGAGCGTCATGACGATGGTCACCACCAGCGGATAGAGAAAATTGACGGTGGTGGCCACGCCGCTCGGTATGTAATCGTACGAGCGCAGCAGTCCCAGCGACGTGGCGGCGTACATCAGGCTCAGGCCGGCCAGCACGCCGAAGTCGCGCCGCGAGATGCGGAAGTTGCGTTTCAGCAGCAACGCCACCGCCGCCATGATGGCCGCCGAGAGCAGCATGCGGTAGAAGAGAATCGTCGGCGAGGCCATGCCCGCATGAAGCAGCGGGATCGAGAAGAGCGGGATCAGCCCGAACGTGGCCGAAGAGACAACGGCGTAGAGCACTCCCTTTATATTACTTATGTTACGCATATGTTCGACGTTTTTTCGCGTTGGCGTCTGTCATGGCTGCACCGTGTCTGCACGCGGTGCGCTCCCTTCCGCCGCCGGCAGATGCGGAACGGCGGGTGCGGGCCGGAGCCTGCGGTGCACGGCGGCGTTGCGAAGCGGCCCGCCGCACCGCTGCGCGTTTTTGCCGCGGCCTGCGCCGCGCGGCATCCCGAACGACGGCAAAAACCGTGCTCGGCGGTTCGGGACGGCAAATATAGTGCGGTTTTTGGATTTTATCGTACGGAAAGCTAACTTTGGGGCGCATACCATGAAAATATCCGCTCGACATATTCTTCCGTGGCTGCTGCTGGCGGCGGCGTGCTGCGTTCCGGCGAAGCAGTCGGAGCGGGAGCCTGCCCTTCCGCCGCCCAAGCCGGTGTGCGTGCGGCTGCTGTTCGGGGGCGACGTGATGCAGCATCTGCCGCAGGTCACGGCGGCCCGCCGCGAAACGGGATTCGACTACCGGGAGGTGTTCGCTCATCTGCACCGCCGCTTCCGTGCGGCCGATCTGGTGATCGTAAACCTCGAAACGACGCTCACCCGCACCGACCGCTATACGGGCTATCCCTGTTTCCGCTCTCCGGCGGCGCTGGCCGACGCACTGCGTGACGCCGGGGTCGATGTGGCCGTGCTGGCCAACAACCACTGCTGCGACGGCGGCGCTGCCGGGGTGCATACGACCGTCGCGGAACTTCGGCGGTGCGGCATCCGGCATACGGGCGTATTTACGGACAGTCTCGACCGTGCGGCCAACAATCCGCTTTGGCTCGAACACTGCGGCGTGCGCTTCGCACTGCTCAACTACACCTACGGCACCAACGGAATCCCCGTGCCGGAGGGCGTGCGGGTAAACCTGATCGACACGGTGCGCATGGCGGCCGATCTGGCCGCGGCGCGCGAGGGATCGCCGGACTGCATCGCGGTCTGCATCCACTGGGGGAACGAATACGAACGGCAGGCGAATGCCGAACAGCGGCGGCTGGCGCGCTTTCTGCGCCGCAACGGCGCGGACCTGATCGTCGGAAGCCATCCGCACGTGGTGCAGCCCTTCGAGACCGATTCGTCGCACGTGGTGCTCTATTCGCTGGGCAACTTCGTCTCCAATCAGCGCCGCCGCTACTGCGACGGAGGGCTGATGGCCGAAATCGAAGCCGTGCGGCATCCCGACGGCCGTATGACCTATACGCTCGACCCGGTGCCGGTGTGGGTGGCGATGCCCGGCTACCGGATCGTTCCGCCTGAGGTCGGCGACACGATGGCTCTGCCGGCGGCCTATTCCCTGTTCCGGAAGGACGTGGCGGAGATGCTCGATCGGGTCTATAAGTAATCCGAATAGCCGTATAAAAACAAACGATGAAGATAATTTGGCGAATTGTCGGGGATTTTCCTATCTTTGCTGTACGGAAATAAACGACACACACTAAACAATATAAGATTATGGAAAAGAGCATTAAAGGTACAAGGACCGAGCAGAATCTGCTGAAGGCGTTTGCCGGCGAAAGTCAGGCGCGCAGCCGTTACGTATTCTTCGCCAGCAAGGCGAAAAAGGAGGGTTACGAGCAGATCGCAGGCGTGTTCGCCGAGACGGCCGAACAGGAGAAGGAGCACGCCGAGCGTTTCTTCAAGTTCCTTGAGGGCGGCGACGTGGAGATCACGGCCAGCTACCCCACCGGTCCGATCGGAACCACTGCCGAGAACCTGCTGGCTGCCGCTCACGGCGAAAAGGAGGAGTGGGATGTTCTCTACCGTGAGTTCGCCAAGGTGGCCGAGGAAGAGGGCTTCATCGAAATCGCCACGGCCTTCAAGATGATCTCGACCGTCGAGGCCGAGCACGAGCGCCGCTACCTCAAGCTGCTGAGCCGCCTGACGGACGGCAACTTCTTCAAGCGCGACGGCAAGATCTGGTGGCAGTGCCGCAACTGCGGTTTCGTCATCGAAGCCGAAGAGGCTCCCAAGCTCTGCCCCGCCTGCAAGCATCCGCAGGCCTACTTCGAGCCGAAGAAAGAGAACTATTGACGGAGTTCGCAAGCTGGCGGCCCTGTATCGGAACGGTGCAGGGCCGCCTTTTTTTGCGGCGCAGGGAGTCTGCGCCGAGGCTGTCGGCTTCCTCTCTTTGCATCGGGACAGTGCGTGGACCCTTCCGGACGGTTTTGCAGTACAGCGGCCTGCTTGTTTGCATATCTGTCCGATTGCCGTTTTTTCGGGACGGAAACCGCTCCGGATATGCCGAAGTCCTAATTTGTCGTTTCCTGTCGGAAGATTGCGGAATCTTTATTATCTTTGCCGGATAGGAAAATCCGGATAACGAATAATAACGCATATAATATGGCAGACGAAAAAATCATCTTTTCGATGGTAGGCGTTTCAAAGACGTTCACCAATCAGAAAAAGGTCCTTAACAACATCTACCTTTCCTTCTTTTACGGAGCCAAGATCGGCATCATCGGTCTGAACGGTTCGGGTAAATCGACGCTGATGAAGATCATCGCGGGCATCGACAAGAACTTTCAGGGCGAAGTGGTCTTTTCGCCCGGTTACACGGTGGGCTATCTGGAACAGGAGCCTAAGCTCGACGACTCGAAGACCGTCAGGGAGGTGGTCGAAGAGGGCTGCGCCGCGACGGTGGCCCTGCTCAAGGAGTACGAGGAGATCAACATGAAGCTCTGCGAGCCGATGGACGACGACACGATGGCCAAGCTCATCGAGCGTCAGGGCGAGCTGTACGAGCAGATCGATCAGGCGAACGGCTGGGAGCTGGACAGCGTGCTGGAGCGCGCGATGGACGCCCTGCGGTGTCCCGATCCCGACCAGTCGGTGAAGGTGCTGTCGGGCGGCGAACGCCGCCGCGTGGCTTTGTGCCGCCTGCTGTTGCAGCAGCCCGACGTGCTGCTGCTGGACGAGCCGACCAACCACCTCGACGCCGAGTCGATCGACTGGCTGGAGCAGCACCTGCAGCAGTACAAGGGTACGGTCATCGCCGTGACCCACGACCGTTACTTCCTCGACAACGTGGCGGGCTGGATTCTTGAACTGGACCGCGGCGAGGGGATTCCGTGGAAGGGCAACTACTCAGGCTGGCTCGACCAGAAGACCACGCGCATGGCCATGGAGGAGAAGCAGGAGTCGAAGCGCCGCAAGACCCTCGAACGCGAGCTGGAGTGGGTGCGCATGTCGCCGTCGGGGCGTCACGCCAAGTCGAAAGCCCGTCTGTCGGCCTACGACAAGATGATGAACGAGGACGCCAAGCAGAAAGAGGAGAAACTCGAAATATTCATACCCAACGGTCCGCGTCTGGGCGACGTGGTGATCGAGGCGCACGACGTGTCGAAGGCGTTCGGCGACCGGGTGCTGTACGAGCATCTGGAGTTCTCGCTGCCGCCCGCCGGCATCGTGGGCGTGATCGGACCCAACGGTACGGGCAAGACCACCCTCTTCCGGATGATCATGGGGCTGGAGACGCCGACGGGCGGATCGTTCCGCGTGGGGCCGACCGTGAAGCTGGCCTATGTGGACCAGCAGCACAAGTCGATCGACCCTGAGAAAACCGTTTACGAAGTGATTTCGGGCGGCACGGACCTGATTATGCTGGGCAACCGGCAGGTGAACGCCCGCGCGTACGTGGCGCGCTTCAATTTCTCCGGCGCCGATCAGGAGAAGAAGTGCGGCATGCTGTCGGGCGGCGAGCGCAACCGTCTCCATCTGGCGCTGGCGCTCAAGGAGGAGGGCAACGTGCTGCTGCTGGACGAGCCGACCAACGACATCGACGTCAATACGCTCCGTGCGCTGGAGGAGGGTCTCGAAAACTTCGCGGGCTGCGCCGTGGTGATCTCCCACGACCGCTGGTTCCTCGACCGTATCGCTACGCACATCCTCTCCTTCGAGGGCGACTCGAAGGTGGTCTTCTACGAGGGATCGTACAGCGAGTACGAGGAGTGGAAGAAGGCGCAGGGAGGCGACACGACGCCCCACCGCGTGAAATACCGCAAACTGATCGAAGAGTAGTCCGCACAAAGATTGATAAACACGAAATAAAATGGGAATACAAAAACCGTCCATACCCAAGGGCACGCGCGACTTCTCCCCCGCGGAGATGATGCGCCGCCAGTATATTTTCGACACCGTCAAGGGGGTGTTCCGCACCTACGGCTTCGCGCCGCTCGAAACGCCCTCGATGGAGAACCTTTCGACGCTGCTGGGCAAATACGGCGAGGAGGGCGACAAACTGCTGTTCAAGATCCTCAATTCGGGCGATTACGCCGCGGGGCTGTCGGACGACGAGGTGCGTCAGGCGTCCAGAATCTGCGAAAAGGGCCTGCGCTACGACCTTACGGTGCCTTTTGCGCGTTACGTCGTGCAGCATCAGGGCGAGCTGACGTTCCCGTTCAAGCGTTATCAGGTGCAGCCCGTATGGCGCGCCGACCGGCCGCAGAAGGGCCGTTACCGCGAATTCTACCAGTGCGACGTGGACGTTATCGGCACCCGGTCGCTGCTGTGCGAGGTCGAGCTGATCGAAATCGTCGAGCGGGTGTTCCGTGCGCTGGGCATCCGCGTGGCGCTCAAGATGAACAACCGCAAGATTCTTTTCGGCATCGCCGAGGCGATCGGCCACGCCGACAAGATGATGGACATTACCGTCGCCATCGACAAGCTGGAGAAGATCGGGCTGGACAACGTGAAGGCCGAACTGCTGGAGCGCGGACTTGGGCAGGAGGCGGTCGACAAACTGCAACCGATACTTGAGCTGAGCGGCGACAATTCGCAGAAGCTCACGAAACTGCGCGAGGTGCTGGCGGTCTCGGAGACGGGCCTGAAAGGCATCGAGGAGATGGAGACCGTGTTCGGCTACGTGCAGCGGTCGGGCATCGGCCTGACGGTGGAGCTGGATCTTTCGCTGGCGCGCGGACTGAATTACTACACCGGGGCGATCTTCGAAGTCAAGGCGCTCGATTTCGCCATCGGTTCGATCTGCGGCGGCGGCCGTTACGACGACCTGACCGGCATTTTCGGCATGCCCAACATGTCGGGTGTGGGCATTTCGTTCGGCGCGGACCGCATATACGACGTGATGACGGGGCTGAACCTTTTCCCCGAAGAGGTCAGCTTCACGACGCGGGTGTTCTTCACCAACCTCGGCGCCGAGGAGGAGGCCGCGTCGCTGGAGCTGCTCCGCTCGCTGCGCGATGCGGGCGTCGCCGCCGAAATCTACCCTGAGTGCGGCAAGATGAAGAAACAGATGGAGTACGCCAACCGCCGGAGCATCCCCTACGTGGTCATCATCGGCTCGCAGGAGCTGGAGGCGCAGGCCGCGACGGTCAAGGACATGCGTTCGGGCGAGCAGCGTCAGGTGCCTTTCGCCGCTCTGGCAGCGGATTTGGAGTCCCGGCGTTAGGCGCACCCCGAAAACCGATATCCCGGTCGTGCTGCGGCACCGGCTTGTCCGGAGCAGTACGGCCGGTTTTTTAAATTGTCGAATCTTAAAATTCTATCGCTATGCGTATCGTCTTACTTTTCTTCACCGCCCTTTTCGCCCTGCCCCTCGCGGCGCAGGAGATCGGGGCTGCACAGCAGTTGCGGAAACTGATGCAGGTTTACCGCTACCTCGACGGGCTGTATGTCGACGAGGTGGAGATGGGGCCGCTGGTCGAAAGCGCCATTGAGGGGATGCTCGAAGAGCTGGACCCCCATTCGGCCTATATCGGCGCGGAGGATATGAAGGGCGTGCAGGAGAGTTTCGACGGTGAGTTCAGCGGCATCGGCATCGAATTCAATGTGCTGCGGGATACGGTGATCGTGGTCAATACGATCGTCGGCGGGCCTGCCGAGCGCGTGGGCGTCATGCCCAACGACCGCATCGTGCGCATCGACACGCTCGACGCCGTGGGCTTCAAGCAGACCGACGTGCCGAAGCACCTGCGCGGCAAGACCGGCACGCGGGTCGAAATCGACGTCGTGCGCCACGGGGAGCCGGCGCCTCTGCATTTCGTGATCGTCCGCGACAAGATTCCGCTCAACACGGTCGATGCGGCCTATATGGCCGCCGACGGCGTGGGCTATATCAAGGTCAATCGTTTCGGACGCACGACGATGTCGGAGTTCCGCGAGGCGTTCGACAAGCTGGGCCGGCCCCAAAGCCTGATCCTCGACCTGCGGGGCAACGGCGGCGGATTGCTGGAGCAGGCGGTCGAAATGGCCGGGTTCTTCCTGCCGCGGGGCGCGCTGGTCGTCTCGACCGAAGGACGCGCCGTGCCGCCGATGTCGCTGCGCAATCCGCACGACGGTGAGGCGCCCGACGGGCCTCTGGCGGTGCTGATCGACGAGAACTCGGCATCGGCCAGCGAGATCGTCGCCGGGGCCGTGCAGGATTGGGACCGCGGCGTGGTCGTGGGCCGTCCGAGCTTCGGCAAGGGGCTGGTGCAGCGTCAGATCGGACTCGGCGACGGCTCGGCCGTGCGTATCACCGTGGCCCGTTACCACACCCCTTCGGGGCGTGTGATCCAGCGTCCCTACGAGAAGGGCAAACGCCGCGAATACTACCTCGACCACCTGCGCCGCTACAACGATGCGGTGCGCGATTCGCTCGACGCCGGGGCGCCGGAGTACCGGACCCTGCGCACGGGCCGCACGGTCTACGGGGGCGGCGGCATCCGTCCCGATGTCATGGTCGAAGCCGATACTGCGGGATTCTCGGTTTACTACGCCAATCTGATCCGCCGCGGCGTGGTCAATGAATACGTCATCTCGTACATGGACCGCGAGCGCGGCAGGCTGGAGCGCGCCTACCCCGATTTCGCCGCTTTCGACGCCGCTTTCGGCGTCGGGAAGGAGATGCTCACGGGCCTGACGGCGCTGGGGGCGGAGCGCGGCGTGGAGTTCGACGAGGCGGGTTTTGCGGCATCGGAGCCGCTGATGCGCGTCCAGCTGAAGGCGCTCGTGGCGCAGCGGCTGTTCGATACGGGGGCTTTCTACCGGGTGATGAACCCGGCGCAGAACGGCGCCTATCGGCGTGCGGTGGAGATTCTCGGCGGCTGGGAACGTGAGGGAGCCCCGCTGCTGATGCCTGAAAATTAAGGCGGAAAGTTTTGGATTTTAGGATTAAATTGCTTATATTCGTTATACAAAATTAATCCTAGCCCAATCCCAAAACTACCACGCCATGACACCCCAGACAACGCCTCGCCGCGACGCGGAGGAATATGGAGACCAGATTCTGACCAAGGCCGTGAAAGCCGGCCGGCGCACCTACTTTTTCGATGTGCGGGGCACGCGCGGCGGCGACTATTTCCTGACGATAACCGAGAGCCGCAAGGTGACCAACCCCGACGGCAGTTTTTCGTACGACCGGCACAAGATTTTCCTGTACAAGGAGGATTTCGAGAAATTTTCGGACGGACTGAGCGAGGTCGTCGCGTTTATCCGGCGCAGCAAACCCGAATTCTTCGAGCGTCGGGAGCGCGAAAAGGTCGGCGTATAGCCTTCCCGGCCGGAATAAGGCTGTCGGGCATGTCCGGTTTCAACGATTCCCCCCCCCCCTGTCGGAGTTTGGCTCTGGCGGGGGTGTTTTCGATGCCGGAAACCTGTCGCACGCTCTCTTCGTGCGGAGCGTCTGTTGGCGGAGTGTGTGCGATTCCCGCAATTTTCGTATATTTGTGGCTAAATTCAGGATTATGAAGTTTTCCCAATATCTGTTACTTACGCTCAAGGGCTGCGCCATGGGCATGGCCGACGTCGTTCCCGGAGTTTCGGGCGGCACGATCGCCTTCATTTCGGGCATCTACGAAGAACTGATCGAGTCGATCAAAAGCGTTGACGCCACCGCCCTGCGGCTGCTCGGCACGCTGCGGCTGAAAGAATTCTGGCGGCATATCAACGGCCGATTCCTGCTGCCCGTGCTGCTGGGCATCGCCATTGCGATTTTCTCGCTGGCCCGGCTGATGACCTACCTGCTCACGAACCATCCGATCGCCATCTGGTCGTTTTTCTTCGGTCTGATCGTCGCTTCGGCGTTGCTGGTGGCCAAGCAGATCGGACGCTGGCGGGTGCAGACCGTCGCGGCATGTCTGATCGGCGCCGCCGCGGCGTGGTGGATCACCGTCGCCACGCCCGCCGAGACGCCCGATACGCGGTGGTTTATCCTGCTTTCGGGCGCGATCGCCATCTGTGCGATGATTCTGCCCGGTATTTCGGGCGCCTTCATCCTGCTGCTGTTGGGCAAGTACCAGTTCATCATGCAGGCCGTGGGCGATCTGAACGTTCCCGTCATCGTGATTTTCGTCGTGGGCGCCGCGGCGGGCATCATCAGCTTTTCGCACCTGCTCTCATGGCTGCTGAAGCACTGGCACGACGTGACGGTCGCGGTGCTCATGGGGTTCATGGTCGGTTCGCTCAACAAGGTGTGGCCGTGGAAGGAGGTCGTCGAGACCTATACTGACAGCCACGGCAAGATCATGCCGCTCGTTGAGCGCAACGTCGCGCCGGGGCGTTTCGAAGCCCTTGCGCAGCAGGACGCCCTGCTGGGCGAGGCCGTCGTGCTCTGCGTCGTGGGGTTTCTCACGATCTACTGCATCGAGCTGGCGGCGCGTATCGTCGTGAAAAAACGGGAGGAGTAGGCCATGCGTCGTTACGGACTGATCGGACGCCCGCTGGGGCACTCGGCTTCGGCTGCCTATTTCGCCGCCAAATTCGAGCGGGAAGGGATTGCGGACTGCGCCTATGCGCTGTATGAACTGCCGGACATCGGCGCGCTGGAGGGGTTGCTGGCCCGTACGCCCGACCTGTGCGGATTCAACGTCACGATACCTTACAAACGCGAGGTGATGCCGCTGCTCGACGCCCTTTCCCACGACGCCCGGATGATCGGGGCCGTGAACTGTGTGCGCCGTGCGGCCGACGGCTCGCTGACGGGCCATAATACGGATGTGGTCGGACTGCGCGCCTCGCTCGACGAACTGCTGGGCGGGGAACAGCCCGAACATGCGCTGGTGCTGGGGACGGGCGGCGCTTCGCAGGCCGTGCAGTATGTGTTGGCCGAGCGCGGAATCCCGTTCGATCTGGTGTCGCGCGACACGGCGAAGGGCAACTATACCTACGACGATCTGCCGTGCGAAGTCGTGGAGCGGAGCCGTCTGATCGTCAACGCTTCGCCCGTGGGGACCTACCCCGCCGTCGATGCCGCGCCGCGGATTCCCTACGGTTTCGTGACGCCCGGACACTATCTGTTGGATCTGGTGTACAACCCGCCCCTGACGCAGTTCCTCGACTACGGACGTCAGCGGGGGGCGCATATTCTCAACGGCGAAACGATGCTGTGCGAACAGGCCGAGGCCTCGTGGCGGATTTGGAACGAATGACCTTGAAAAACAACAGCAGTATGAAGCGAATGGCTATCTGTTTGTCGGCGCTGGCCGTGTGGTGCGGCGCCGCGGCTCAGGAGACCGTGCCGCCCCGCTTTCAGGGGTCGGATGCGAAGCGTTTTTATGGCGCGTCTTATCGGCGAGACCGAGAAGATCGTCGATGCGGCGCAGATTCCCGCCGCCGAGTTTTCGTCGCAGGTCGTCGTTGGCTTTACGGTCGATGAGACGGGAAATGTGACGCAGTGGCGGTTTCTGGACAACACGTGCGAAGGAAAGGATTCGGTCGGCGTGGAGCCGGCGACGCCCCGCACGCGCGAGGCGATGACCGAGGCGCTGGGGCGGCTCGAAAAGTGGACTCCGGCGATGAAGGACGGGAAGCCGACGACCTACAGCTGGCGGCTGACGATGCGCCTGCCGGTGGAGAAGATCGCCAAGAAGCAGGACGCCGATCCGCTGCTCTTTCTGGGCGGCGATCCCGATAAGACGTTTCACGAATGGGCTTCGCCGCGCCTGCGTTATGACGGAAGGTTCACCGGCCGCGGCGCGAAGGGCGAAGGCGTCGTGCGCGTGCGCTTCTACATCGAACCCGACGGGAAAATCACCATCGGCGAGGTAATCAAGTCGCCCGACGAGAAGCTGTCGCGCGAGATGATCCGCGTCATCAGGAGCAGCAAGGGCAAATGGACGCCCCGCAAGGTGCGCGGAGTGCCCCAGCGGACCGCCTATGAATACGGGGTCAATTTTCTGGGGATGGCCGAATGACGCTCCCGGAACGCCGGGCGGAGACGAATCCGGCCGGCGGAAGCGTGAGACCGTCCCGTTGGCGGGCCGACCGTCCCGACGATAAAACAAGAGCTTCCGGAACCTCCGGAAGCTCTTGCCGTTCTATCTGTGCCGCAGCATCGCTTTGGCTTTCTCGGCGTCCTCCTCGCGGACGACGACCTGTGCGGGCATGGTGCCTATGGGGTATATGGCCGACATATATTCGTTGCGGATCATCGACCAGATACCTGCGCTGTCGAGCATCGATTTGGCGATCTCGGCTTCGGTGATGGTGTTGTATTCCGCTAATACAACCATGGTTTCGTCTTGCATAATTTCTCGGTATTGGTTGGATATTTAAAGTTAAGCATTTTGTTGATAAAATGCAATAGCCCTGCCACGAAATCTGCAGAAATATCGCTATCTTTGTTCAGCCATAAAAACAGGAGTTAGAACCATGCCCGATTTCGTCCATCTGCACGTACATACCCAGTATTCGATCCTTGACGGCGCCGCCGCTATCAAGCCGCTCATCAAGCGGGCCAAGGCCCTCGGCATGAACGCCATCGCCATTACCGACCACGGCAACATGTACGGCGTCAAGAACTTCCACGATACCGCCACGGACGCCGGGGTCAAGCCGATTCTGGGCTGCGAGGTCTACGTGGTGAAAAACCGCTTCGAGAAGGACAAGGACGAGAAGGCCGGCGACCACCTGATCCTGCTGGCCAAGAACCTCGAAGGCTATCACAACCTCTGCAAGATGGTCTCCTATTCGTTTACCGAGGGATTCTATTACAAGCCGCGTATCGACAAGCAGCTGATCGAACAGTACCACGAGGGGCTGATCTGCTGCTCGGCGTGCTTGGGCGGCGAAGTGCCGCAGGCCATCATGCACAACGACATCGAGGAGGCCGAGCGCGTGGTCCAGTGGTTCAAGAACATCTTCGGCGAAGACTATTACCTCGAACTGCAGCTGCACCCTTCGGGCGATCCGCAGAAGGACGCGGACGTCTACGAAAACCAGCTGCGCGTCAATAAGGTGATTCTGGAGCTGGCGGCCAAATACGGCGTCAAGTATATCTGTTCGAACGACGTGCACTTCATCCTCGCCGAGGATGCCGTGGCGCACGACCATCTGATCTGTCTCAATACGGGCCGCGATCTGGACGATCCGAACCGTATGCGCTATACGTTTCAAGAGTATCTCAAGTCGCCCGAAGAGATGGCGGCGCTCTTCCCGGACCATCCCGAAGCGTTGGCCACGACGCTCGAAATCGCCGACAAGTGCGAGGATTACAAGCTGACGCACGCCCCGCTGATGCCCAACTTCCCGCCGCCGGAGGATTTCCCGATCGCCCTCGGCGAACTGCGCGAGTCGTTCGTCAAGAGGATCGACGACGAGGAGATGCTGGCGAAGATCGGCGCCTGCGCCACCGTTCCGGAGCTGGAGGAGCTGGTGGCCGGCGACAAGGAGCTTTCGGACCGGCTGATGGTCGCCAAACAGTACTGCTACCTCAAGGACCTGACCTACAAGGGCGCGCACATGCGTTACGGCGACGTGCTGGACGAAAAGACCGAGGAGCGCATCAAATACGAGCTGAGCACGATCGAGTGGATGGGATTTCCGGGCTACTTCCTGATCGTGTGGGACTATATCCGCGCCGCGCGCGAAATGGGCGTGTCGGTGGGACCCGGCCGTGGCTCGGCCGCCGGTTCGGTAGTCGCCTACTGTCTGAAGATCACCAATATCGACCCGCTGAAATACGACCTGCTGTTCGAGCGTTTCCTCAATCCCGAACGCATCTCCCTCCCCGATGTCGATGTGGACTTCGACGAGGACGGCCGCGCCGACGTGCTGCGCTACTGCGTGCAGAAGTACGGCCAGAAGCGCGTGGCCCAGATCGTGACGTTCGGCACGATGGCCCCCAAGATGGCCATCAAGGACGTCGCACGCGTGCAGAAGCTGGCCCTCTCGGAGAGCGACCGCCTTTCGAAGCTGGTGCCCGACAAGGTCACGCCCGACAAGAAACACGGCGAGACGCCGTTCGATTTCGTCTACAAGGAGTCTCCGGAGCTGGCCGCCGAGCGCGAGTCGCCCAACCAGCTGATCCGCAATACGCTCAAATACGCCGAGAAGCTGGAAGGCTCGATCCGCCAGACAGGTGTGCATGCCTGCGGCGTGATTATCGGTCAGGACGACCTCGAAAAGTTCGCGCCGATGGCCATTGCCAAGGATGCCGAGCTGAACGTGGTGGAGTTCGAGGGCAAGGAGGTCGAAAGCGTCGGCCTGATCAAGATGGACTTTCTGGGACTGCGCACGCTGTCGATCATCAAGGACGCCGTGGAGAACGTCAAGGCGGTGCACGGCGTCGATGTGGACATAGACGGCATTTCGCTCGACGATGCGCCGACCTACGAGGTTTTCGCCCGCGGCGACACGACCGGCCTGTTCCAGTTCGAGTCCCCCGGTATGAAAAAGCACCTGCGCAACCTGAAGCCCAACCGCTTCGAGGACCTGATCGCCATGAACGCCCTCTACCGGCCCGGCCCGATGGAGTACATTCCCAACTTCATCGCCCGCAAGCACGGGCAGGAGCCGGTGACCTACGAGATTGCCGACATGGAGGAGTATCTGAACGACACCTACGGCATCACGGTCTATCAGGAGCAGGTCATGCTGCTGTCGCAGAAACTCGCCGGCTTCACGGGCGGCGAGGCCGACACGCTGCGCAAGGCCATGGGTAAGAAGAAGCGCGACGTGCTGGACAAGATGAAGCCCAAGTTCATCGAGGGATGTAAGCAGCGCGGACACGACGAGAAGATCTGCGACAAGATCTGGGGCGACTGGGAGGCGTTCGCCTCCTATGCCTTCAACAAGTCGCACTCGACCTGCTATGCCTATGTCGCTTACCAGACCGGCTACCTGAAGGCCCACTACCCTTCGGAGTTCATGGCGGCCCTGCTGAGCCGAAACCTCGCGGACATCAAGCAGCTCACGCTCTACATGAACGAGTGCAAGCGCATGGGAATCCGTGTGCTCGGTCCGGACATCAACGAGTCGATGCGCACCTTCTCGTCCAACAAGGCGGGCGACGTGCGCTTCGGTCTGGGGGCCGTGAAAGGCGTCGGCGAAGCCGCCGTGGAGAGCATCATCGCGGAGCGCAACGCCAACGGCCGTTTCAAGGACATATACGACCTGATGGAGCGCGTGAACTTCTCGGCCGTAAACCGCAAGTGTTTCGAGAATCTGGCCTATGCCGGAGGTTTCGACTCGATATCGGGCTTCCACCGCGGCAAGTTCTTCGGTGCGGACGCGCGCGACAATACGGGCGTGACCTTCATCGAGCAGCTGATGCGTTACGGCCAGCGTTTTCAGGCCGAGAAGAACAACGCCCAGCAGAGTCTCTTCGGCGGCGGCGGACACGTGGATATCCAGCGCCCCGTGCTGCCCGCATGCGCCGACTGGAGCCAGCTCGAAACGCTCGCCAAGGAGCGCGAGATGATCGGTCTCTACCTCTCGGCGCACCCGCTCGACGACTACAAGATCATCATCAACCACATGTGCAAGACCCAGCTCACGGAGCTGGAAAACCTCGAAGCGCTCAAGGGGCAGGAGATCGCCGTCGCGGGTATGGTCGTCAGCGTGCAGAACCTCATCACCAAGACCGGCAAGCCGTGGGGCAAATTCGTGCTGGAGGATTACAACGGCACGCATGAATTCGCGCTGTTCAGCAAGGATTACGAGAATTTCCGCAAGTACCTCTTCTCGGATTATTTCCTCTTCGTCCGGGGGCGGGTCCAGCCCAAGCCCTATAACGACAAGGAGCTGGAATTCAAGATCATCTCGATGGTGCAGCTCTCGGAGATGCGCGACACGATGATCAAGGAGATGAACGTGCTGCTGCCCGTCGAGGACGTAACCCCGACGCTGGTACGCGAATTGACGGAGAAGGTGAAGGAGGCAAAGGGCGAGACCCTTTTCCGCATCAGCGTGATCGACCGCGAAGCGCATGTTTCGCTCAGTCTCTTCTCGAAGAGCCACAAGGTGAGCCTGACGCAGTCGCTGGTTTCGTATCTGGACGATAACGAGATAAAGTATTCCATCGCATAATAACATTTTAAAACTTAATAATTATGGCTTTAGCAATCACGAAAGAGAATTTTCAGGAAGTAATTTCATCGGAGCTCCCCGTCGTCATCGACTTCTGGGCCGAGTGGTGCGGTCCGTGCCGCACGATCGCTCCCATTGTGGACGAACTCGCCGCCGAATACGAGGGCCGCGTGCTGATCGGCAAATGCGACGTGGAGGAGAATGACGAAATCACGATGAAATACGGCGTGCGCAACATCCCGACCATCGTCTTCCTCAAGGGCGGCGAACTGGTCGACAAGCAGGTAGGCGCCGCGTCGAAGGCCGCACTCGCGGAGAAGATCGAAAAACTGCTCTAAAATGCTCCGCAGTACCGACTGGCATGGGATGCAGGCCGTCGAGTTCTCGAAAGGCGACTATACGGCCCTGCTGATTCCGGGCATGGGCGCAAACCTCATCCGGCTGACCAATACGCGGCTGGGCGCCGAGATTCTGCGGGCGCCGGCCGACGACGAGGTCGAAACGTTCAAGGGACGGCCGCATGTCTTCGGACTGCCGATCCTGTTTCCGCCCAACCGGATCGAGGACGGGCGCTATACGTTCGGCGGCCGGACTTACCGCTTTCCCATCACGAACGCCAAAGAGCACCATTACCACCACGGCATCCTCAAGAGCCAGCCTTTCGCCGTGTCGAAGGCTTGGGAGACCGGGGAGGAGGTGCTGGTGGAGTGCCGCTACTATTCGAACGCCGGAAACGACGCGATTTTCCGCGACTTTCCGCACGAGTTCAAATGCAAGATCACTTTCCGCCTTACGGCCCAAGGGCTGGAGCAGGAGGTGATGTTCGCCAACCGCAGTGCGGAGCCGATGCCCGTGGGCGTCGGGTTTCATACGCCGCTGCAGATTCCCTTTGCGGGCGGTGAGGCGGCGGATTATGTGATGCGCGTCGCAGTTGGAGAACAAGTTGAGCTGAGCGGGCGTAATATCCCGACAGGGCGTAAGTTGCCGTTGTCGGAACAGTTCGCCAGACTGCGCGAAGGCGGATTGCGGGTAACGGACTGCGAGCCGATCGAAGCGGGCTTCACGCTGCGCGAAATCGAGGTGGACGGCAAGCCTTTCCGGGGTGCGTTGGTCGAGAATCTCCGTACGGGCGTCCGCACCTTCTACGAGGTCGATCGGCAGACGACCTATTGGACGATCTGGAACAACGGCGGCCGGGTGCCCTACTGCTGTCCCGAACCGCAGTCGTGGACGACGAACGCCCCGAACGCCGCGGACCCTGCGGCCGAAGGTTTTCAGGCGATCGCTCCGGGCGAAAGCTGGCGCATGAAGTTCCGGCTGTACGCCAAGTGACCTGCCTTTACGAAACGGGGGGGGGCCGTACGGATTCTTCAACGCAGACAGCGGGCCGAATTTCGGCCCGCTGTCTTTTTGCGCTATAGGTGATTTTGAGGGATGTCCGTGCCGCGTGCCGGTTCCGGTTCCAGAGTTTCAGCGGATTGACATGTTTTAGGGCGTTGCCTTTATTTTGTTATATGTCTATTGTGAAAGAAACGACAACCGTTTTTACTCCGGCATCGGGGTACTGGTTTTTGTAATGTTCTGTAAAGTTTTTCTTCAAAGTCAAATCCTTCGATATTGCCGAAGGGAATCCATTCATCGGACAGCTCTTTTTTTACGGCATATACGTCTGTCAGATAATTGTGTCCGTCGGAAGTCAATACTCCCGGAACTTTTCTGGATGCAACGGTAAGAATATATTCTTTGTAATCGGTTACTTCTCGTCCTTTTTTATCGTCATTGTCGCAGCCGACGACGCAGAATATGCAAAGGAATAAAATTAGTATTCCTGATTTTTTAGTCTTCATATTGCTTTGATTTGTAGTTTCGTATTTGCTTTTTCCGTTGTCTTTCGCTCGTCGCGCATCCGGCGCAGTTTCCGGTGGACCTTCCTGCCTTGTAAAGTTACAAAAAAGTGTCATGGACGTTCAAGATGAGTGGTATTTTTTGTATTTTGGTTTTCGGCTTGCAACGGGGCGTGTTTTGCTGCGGATTTGTATTATTTTGATCTGATGTGCGGAAAACATGTAAGCATGATTCGGCTTGGCAGCGATAAATCGTAATAAATATCAATATTTACAAGGATTTAGCCGATCTCTCATTTTGTGCGGATTATACTTTTTTGTTCGTCCGGGTTTGTTTGCGAGGAATAAAATCACTACTTTAGCCGTCCACTCATTTTTTAATTTGTACTATGAAGAAAAATTTACTCAAATGCTTGTGCCTTCCGTTAGGCATGTTGTGTGTCGTATTGTCGGCCTGTTCGGACGACAATACGGAACCGACGAAAAAAACGGAGTATACGGTGACCGAATTCGCATCGACGACCATTCCTGAGACGATACCTGCCGAAGGCGGTGCCTACACGATGACTTTTACGACCCGCACCGAAACTCGCTCCCAGCCGGTCGTTCCCGTATTCGAACCGTGGCAGTACCGTGTGACGCTCGGTGAGGCCGTCGGCGATGCGATAGCCGTGACCGAACCCAAAACGGAAGTATCGGTCGTCATCGGTTCCAACTACAGCAAGGAACCGCGGGCGGTCGTCGTGGAAATGGCTGTAACAGAGGATGCCGCTACCCCCCCCCGGTGGATTCGGATCGTCGAGGCTGAACAGGAGCCTGCCTTAAAAGACTATTGTGTAACCGAATACGACTCCACGACCATTCCGGAAACGGTTCCTTACAACGGCGGCGGTTACAAACTCGGTTTCACCACGAGCATCGAGACCCGTGCGGCCGATCCGATTTTCGTCGAATGGCAGTACCGCGTGACGCTCGGCGACAAGGTCGGCGATCCGGTGGCGGTGACGGAGCGGACCGAGAGCATCGACGTCGAAATCGCGGGCAACTATACCGAGAACGAACGCAATATCGTTGTGGAGATGGCCGATGCGGGTGCGGAACCCCAATGGACGAAGATCGTCGAAGCCCGGCAGGAGGCCGCGCTCGTACTGACGGCCGGTTTCTATTGGGCGAAGGGCAACGTTACGCTTATGGACGGTAAATTCGCCGTTGCCGACAAGATGTCCGACCTCGGACTCTATTTCCGTCAGGGCAGCAAATACGGCGTGCCGTCGGAAGGCGGTTCGTACGCCGGAACGGCCTATACGCCCGAAGCCGTGCAGGTGGCGCTAGCCGATATTCCCTACCGCCAGCCGAATACCGATCCGTGCGCGATGATCGATGCCGGGCTGCGTACGCCGACTTATATGGAGCTTTTCTGTCTTTACGACCGGGAAGACTACATGAACCAGCATGTATTGGACGGCATTACCGGCATGGGGTATCTCAGCTCGGACTATTTCATGCCTTTCTGCGGCGCGCTGGAACTTGTTTCGGGGCAGATCAGCGGAAAGTCTCAGTTCGGCGGATATTGGGGACTGGGCGCCAATTATGCGGGTGAAGGTGTGATTTATGTACTCAACGCCGACTATTCGATGGTGGATTACGATCTTGCGGGCACGAACATGGCTTCGCTCCGCTGCGTGAAGAATATCCGCCAGCCTTCTTATGTGTCGCATACGCCGGCTTCGGTGACGGACAATGCTTCGTTCAAGCTTACCGTCAAGACCGATCCGGGTGAATTCCCGGCTTACGAGGTCGATATCGAAGCCGAGGACGGGGAGATTCGGTCCATCGACGCATCGTCGTCCGAGACGGAGGTTACGCTGACCGTGCCCAAGAACGACGAAGTCGGAAACCGCGAATGGCGGCTGTTCATCAACCGGGTTTATTCGGGTATCTCGTTCGTACAGCCGGGAAAGAAAAACTATGTGGATTACATATCCCACTCTCCGTCGAAAGCCACCTACGAAGCGTTTACGCTGAGCGTAAAGTGCGAGAGCGACCTTGCGTCGTTCCCCGTGGTCATCAAAGGCAGCGACGGGCTGGAGCTGACGCAGAACGGATCGAAGGAGAATCCGACCGTTTCGTTCTCGGTTCCCGAAAATGCGGGCGAGGAGCGCACGCTCGCCATCTGGGTCAACGGCTCCGACACCGGAAAGAGCGTCCGGCAGGAGGCCAACCCCGCGACGGACGCCTTCTCGGTGACTTGGAGCGAAGGCTACCTGACTGTCGTCGACGGAGCCTATACCTTTGCGGAACCTAAGGAGCGCGGTATGTACTTCAAGTGGAAGAGCAAGTACGGCATCAAGTTCGAAGGCACGGTTTCGAGTTCGACGAAATATCAGGGTGTGGTTTACGGACCCGACGAACAGTCGATTCCGAACTATGCGGATGTTCCCTACGGCGATGTAGACCCGTGTTCGCTCGTGGCGCCTGCCGGAACGTGGCGTATGCCCACTTCGGAGCAGCTTCTGGAACTTGTCGCCGACGGATCGAAAGCTTTTGAGAAAAATGCGTTCAGAATGTGCAGCGACGGCATGCAGGAGGTCTATCTGGCGAGTGCCGGACAGTTGGCCAATGACGGATTGTCGGTCAAGTCCGCCAATATTATATCGGTTTGGACTCCCGATGCGAGTGAGACCAAACCGGGGCAGTATTCGTACCTGATGTGGCTGATGTCATCGGAGTCGTCCAAAGGCTCCGTCTCCGCTAACGGCGTTCTTCCGGCAACGGCCATGATGGTGCGCTGCGTGCGCAGCAAATAACGCGCTTGACCGGCGCAGATACGAAATAAGCGAAGGCCCGTGAGGCCTTCGCTTATTTTTTGCTGTCGGTTGTAGCCGGAATCTTCCGGTGTGCGCGGATGCGGAGGTTCGCAAAAACCGCCGCCTTTGCCGCCGGGGAATTTTGGGCTTCCGCCCCGGTCAGAAGGTTTCGTATACGACCGTTTCCGCGAGCGGTTTGCGCAGCAGATCGTGACGGTCGGGGTCGGCGGGAGTGCCGATGCCGTAGCCGATGAGCAGGATATTGACGGGTTCCACATGTTCCGGGAGCCGGAACTCTTCGCGGACGGCTTCGGGTTTGAACATGCAGATCCAGAGCGTGTCAAGCCCCAGCGACGCTGCGGCCAGCATCATGTGGTCGGTGACGATCGAAGCGTCGATGTCGCCGATCGTTTTACCGTCGTATTTGCGGGTCCATGCTTCGCCGGTGTCGGCGCAGACGATGACGGCGCAGGGAGCGCCGAAGTCGCGGGTGCAGCGTGCCAGACGCTCCATCCCCTCCTGCGAGCGTACGACGATGAGCCGCTGGGGCTGGCGGTTGGCGCCCGTAGGAGCCACGCGGCCCGCCTCCAGAATGATGTCGAGCTTTTCCTGCTCGACTTTTGCCGGGGCATATTTGCGGCATGCGTACCGCTTTTTTGCCAGAGAGAGAAAATCCATAGTGGTAACTGTTTGAAGTCGGACAAATATACGGCAAAATTCCCGCCGCGGCAACTTTTTACGGCGGCCTTTGTCATGCCCGACTGACAGTTTGGCAGAAAACGGGCGGTGGCACACGGTTTGTTGATGGATGGTCGGATGAAATGAATCAAAATACAGCTAAATATAAAACTATGAAAAACGGCAAAATCGGGGTTACGACGGAGAATATCTTCCCCGTGATTAAAAAGTTCCTCTATTCGGACCATGAAATTTTCCTGCGCGAGCTGATTTCCAATGCGGTCGATGCTACCCAGAAACTGAAGACGCTTTCGTCGATCGGCGAAATGAAGGGCGAGTTGGGCGACCTGACGATTCACGTCGCCGTGGACAAGGAGGCCAAAACGCTGACCGTGACCGACCGCGGTGTGGGCATGACCGCCGAAGAGGTGGACAAGTATATCAACCAGATCGCCTTCTCTGGCGCCGAGGAGTTTATGGAGAAGTACAAGAACCAGTCGATCATCGGTCATTTCGGACTGGGCTTCTACTCGTCGTTCATGGTGGCCGACAAGGTCGAGATCTTCACCAAATCCTATAAGAAAGAGGCCAAGACCGTGCATTGGAGCTGCACCGGCACGCCCGAATTCGAAATGGAGGAGACCGATGCGGAGCATGACCGCGGCACGACGATCGTCCTGCATCTTTCGGAGGATTCGCTGGAGTACGCCGAAAGTTCGAAGGTCGAGGAGCTGCTGCGCAAATACTGCCGGTTCCTGCCCGTGCCCATCGCTTTCGGCAAGGTCAAGGAGTGGAAGGACGGCAAGTACGTCGATACCGACAAGGACAACATCATCAACAACGTCGATCCGCTTTGGACGCGCAAACCCGCCGACATCACAGAGGAGCAGTACAAGGAGTTCTATCATGAGCTATACCCGCTGAGCGACGAGCCGCTGTTCTCGATCCACCTGAATATCGACTATCCGTTCCACCTGACGGGCATCCTCTATTTCCCGAAGATCCACAACAACTTCGAGATACAGAAGAACAAAATTCAGCTCTATTCGAATCAGGTGTACGTGACGGATCAGGTCGAGGGCATCGTGCCGGAATACCTGACGCTGCTGCACGGCGTGATCGACTCGCCCGACATTCCGCTCAACGTGTCGCGGAGCTACCTGCAGAGCGACTCCAACGTGAAGAAGATTTCGAGCTACATCACCCGCAAGGTCGCCGACCGTCTGCAGGAGCTGTTCAACACCATGCGCGCGGACTACGAGGCGAAGTGGGACGATCTGAAGATATTCATCGAATACGGCATCCTGACCGACGAGAAGTTCTCCGAGAAGGCGCAGGAGTTCATGCTCTGGAAGAACATCGAGGGCAAGTATTTCACGCCTGCGGAGTATCTGGAGAAGGTGAAGGAGAACCAGACCGACAAGAACAAGACGGTCGTCTTCCTCTATGTGGACGATCCCGTGGAGAAGCACACGTTCCTCGAAGCGGCCAAGGCCAAGGGGTACGACGTGCTGCTGATGGACGGTCAGCTGGACAACCACTATATCAATTGGTACGAGTCGAAGAACAAGGAGACGCGCTTCGTACGTGTGGACAGCGACGTGATCGACAAGCTGATCCAGAAGGAGGAGAATATCAAGATGTCGCTCACCGAAGCCCAGCAGGAGCTGCTGCGCCCGGTATTCGAGAGCCAGATGCCCAAGGACGACAAGATCCATTACAACATTTCGTTCGAGGCCATGTCGCCCGACGAAGCGCCCGTGGTCATCACACAGAACGAATTCATGCGCCGTATGAAGGAGATGGCCGCGATGGGCGGCGGAGGCGGCATGAGCCAGTTCTACGGACAGATGCCCGACAACTTCACCATTGCGGTTAACGGCAACCACCCCATCGTCGCAGACATTCTCTCCGATGCGGAGAAGGCCTACGGCGACAAGCTGAAGTCGATCACCAAGAAGATCGACGCGGCGGTAGCCGAGGAGAACCGCTTCGACGAGGTGGTGAAGGGCAAGAAGGAAGAGGAGCTGACTCCCGAAGAGAAATCGACGCGCGAGGAGCTGTCGAAGAAGATCGTCACGCTGCGCGACGAGCGCAACGAGCGGCTGCGCGAGATCGGCGGCGAAAACCGGCTCGTCAAGCAGATCATCGACCTTGCGCTGCTGACCAACGGCATGCTCAAGGGCAAGAACCTGACGGATTTCATCCAGCGTTCGATTTCGCTGATCGAAAAATAGCCGGAGTCGCGTTCCGGAAAAAAGAACCGCATCCCGATGGGGGCGGTTCTTTCGTATGCGGTGTTTCTCAGTATCGTTTCGTTGGAGTTTCCGCCATTGCGTCGCTCCGGAGCCTTGCCGTAGCGGGAATCATCGGAGGTGTCGCTGCCGCTTCTACTCCTCCGTCCACTTGTCGGTGACCAGCTGCAGGAACCAGTCGGGAACGCGGCACGGGCGGCGCGTGTCGCTGTGGATGAAGCCCAGCTGCGTCATGCCCGTATTGAGCAGGTCGCCCTTTTCGTTGTAGATTTCGTAGAAGAAGTTGATGCGGGCCGTGGGAAGCTCTTTCAGCATGATGCGTACGGTGAGCAGTTCGTCGTAATAGGCCGGACGGTGGTACTTGGACTGCACCTCCAGAATCGGCATCATGATGCCCCGCTTCTCGACCTCGGCGAAGGACATGCCCAGCCAGCGGAGCAGTTCGCTGCGCGCGGCTTCGTAATAGCAGATATAGTTCGAGTGGTGGCAGATCGCCATCTGGTCGGTATGCTTGTACCAAACCCTTATTTGACAGTCGTAACTCAGCATGGTTTAAAATGTTATGACGACACGCCCTTCGGGCAGTATGTCGCGGGTTATCAGTTCCTGAGCGGCATCGACCGTGAGCCGGGCCGGCTTGCCGTTGATGTGTGCGTCGTATTCGCCCGGAGGGGGCAGGAGTTTCAGCGGATCGTCCACCCGGATGCGGTTCCGCTGCGCCCGGCCGATTACCAGATAGGGGTGCGACAGCAGATGCGCGGCGCGCGCCATTTCGCCCTTTTCGACCAACCGCCGGATCACCGTCGAACTTACTTTTTCGGCGTCCACGTCGCATTCGGAAACCTCTATTACGCGCAGGCCGAATCCGTGGCTGTCCAGATAATCGTAACTGCCCTGCTTGTTGTGTCCGAAGCGGTGGTTGAAGCCTACGACGAGCGTTTCGGCTCCCGTATGGCCTACGAGACAGTCGCGGACGAATTCGTCCGGAGCCAGCCGGCTGAAGGCTCTGTCGAAGGGGATGATGACCAGATTGTCGATCCCAAGCCGTTCGAGGAGGCAGATTTTCTCGTCGAGCGTCGTCAGCAGGCGCAGGCCGTCGGCCTTGCCGAGCGTGATGCGGGGGTGCGGCTCGAAGGTGAATACGATGCTTTCGCCGCCCTGCCCGCGGGCCGCGGCGGTCACGGTGCGCAGCAGTTTCAGATGGCCGCTGTGCACGCCGTCGTACGATCCGACGGTCACCGCCGGATGCGTGAAATGCGGAAGCGCTTCGAAACCGTGAAAAACCCTCATTGCTCTCTCTCCTGCCGCTCTTTGTTTAGGTGTTGCTGCTGTTCTTCTCTTCGTTCTCCTTGACGAAATAGGCTACTTTTTCGAGCAGCGTGGTGATGTCGTAATTCTCGACCACGATCCCCTGCGGAAAGTTCAGCGGCGTGGAGGTGAAATTCAGCACGCCACGGATTCCGGCGTTGATGATCGGAACGACCAGACTCGGCGCCACCTGCGTCGGCGAGGAGACGATCACGATGCTGATGTCCTTGTCCTCGACGATCTCTTCGAACGTATCCATGTGATAGCACGGAATGCCGTCGATGGTCTTGCCGACCTTGCTGGGATCGACGTCGAACGCGGCGGTGATTTTCAGTTTGAGACCCTTGCCGTTGAAATATTTGGTGATGGCCTGTCCGAGGTGTCCCATGCCCAGCACGGCGATATTCATCTGTGAAGGGCTGTCGAGGATTCGGCTGATGTATTCGATGAGCACCTGCACGTCGTACCCTTTCTTCGTATCGCTCGAAAAGCCGATCAGCATCAGGTCGCGCCGGACCTGCACGGCCGTGATGCCGTGGATGCCCGCCAGCACGTGCGAGAAGATATGCGTGATCCCCTGTTTGTGGCTGGCCAGCAGCGTGCGGCGGTATTCGCTCAGACGCTCGATGGTTTTTTCGGGTATTGCGTTTGTCAAAGATGCCATAGTCTTGCTATTCGACGGTTATCGTGAAGTCGCTGTTGTAGTTGACTCTCATCCAGCTGCGGTTGACGTGGTTGTGGCGCTCCTCGCCCTGTCCGAAGAGATAGGAGGTCTGAAGGGGCGCGTAACTCCGGCCTTCCATGTCGTACTCGATGTCGTTGTACATCGCGGGGCAGAAGATCACCGCCGCATCGTAGCCGCGGTACGAGAAGAGCGTGGGCAGCGACCCGAAGGAGCGGATATAGGCGCTGTCGAAGTCGAGGATCGTCTGCGAATCGCGCTTGGCGTGGTAGGTCGAGATGAAGATCACGCGGTCCTTGAAGAACATCGTGCGGTCGATGTTGTTCATGCGGTTCCAGCGGGTATTGCCCAGCACGACGAACCGGGGGGCCGTGCGGCCGCGGCTCGATATGTTGGTGTCGGCCGAAGCGATGGCCGCCAGAATGCGGTCCACGTCCACCTCGTTATCGGACATGACGATGAATACGTTGTCGGCGCCGTTGTCCAGCAGCGGCGTCAGGTCGCCCGAATTGCTGTTCGTGCGGGCCGACGGATGGACATATTTATAGGTATGCTTCTTATAGTCCGAATCGCCGAGCAGCGTCAGTATCTCCTTCTCGAACTCCTTGTCCGTACTTTCGGTGTAGATCAGCGTTACCTGCCGGTCCCCGTTCACCAGTTCGGCGGCCTTTTCCCATTTGTGCGCCGGGTCGGGCGCCATCTGGAACAGCACGTCGCTGTTCATGCCCGTAATGTTGGCCAGCGGCGAAACGACGGGCACGTTGTGCTCCTCGGCGAACCGGATGACCGGATACAGCCCCTCCTCGTAGACCGGACCGATAATCAGGTCGGTATTGCGGAAGGCGTCGCTCTCGGTGATTTCGCGGATTTTCTCCGCATCGCGGGCCGTGTTGTACAGGCAGACGTTCATCGAATAGCCGGATTTGGTCTTCACGCTGTCCAGTCCGAGCAGAAATCCCTGATAGAACTCCAGATAGTTGGAATTGGCGTCGCCGTCGACGGCGATCGGCAGCATCAGGGCGACGTTGAGCGTCGCACTGCGGCGCAGTGCGCGGAATTCGATCTCCTTCACCCTGTTGTCGGCGGAGAGGTCGGGGACGGAGTCCGCGCGCACGGTGTCGGCAGGCTGCCGCTCCCCGGCGGCCAGCTCTTCGGGAGAACCCGGAACCTTGATGATCGCCCCGGCTTTCAGGTCGGCGGGTTTCAGCCCTCCGTTGAGCGTGCCGAGCTGCTCTTCGGTGATGCCGAAGCGGCGTGACAGCGAATAGAAGGTTTCGCCCGGCTTGACCATATGATAGGCATAGCCTTCCTCGGCGACGCTGTTGAGCGTATTGCGGTAGGCTTCCCACTGCTCCTTGGCGCCGGCCTCGTCTTCGGAGCCGATCTCCTTCTTGCGGATCAGGATGCGCTCTCCGAGCCGCAGGTTGGTCGGATCGAGACTCGGATTGTCCTCGATGACGGTCTGGATCGGGATTTCGTACTTGCGCGAAATGGCGTACAGGGTTTCGCCCTGCGCGACGGTGTGGGAGTCGAAGGTCCTGCGCAGCTTCCGCTCCGACTTGGGTTCGGGCACGGCCGTCACGAAGGGTATCTTGACGTTCTCCCCCGCCTTCAGCCCGCCGCCTGCCGACGGATTGTACTGAAGAATCACCTTCTCGCCCACCTCGTACGCCTTAGACAGCCCGTAAAGCGTTTCGCCGGGCTGCACCGTATGGATGTAGAATTTCGAGCCGTTGATGTAAACGATCGTTCCCGACTTCTGCACCGCGAAGGCGCACACGCTCAACAGGAGCAGCAAGACTGTCGCACAAAGTCGCTTCATCGTCATTTCAGTTTTTCGCGCATGCGGATTTCGGTGATGACCTTCTTGGTGTAGAGCGGGAAATCGCCGTTCATCATCCATGCGTAATAACTCGGTTCCATGCGGAAGACCTCCTCCACGCTGCGGCCCTTGTATTTGCCGAATCCGAAGACCTCCTCGCCTTTTTCGTTGAAGAGGATGCGTCCGGCGTAGTCGGCCGTTTCGGCGCGGGTCGAGAATTCGGCCAGCTTGTCGATGTCGTTCTCCAGATCGGGATAACGCTCCAGCTGGGCCTTGAGCACCTCGTAGGTCGCCAGCGTGTCGGCCTCGGCCGAGTGTGCGTCGTCCAGATCCTTGTCGCAGTAGAACTTGTAGGCCGCCACCAGCGTGCGCTGCTCCTTCTTGTGGAAGATGTTCTGCACGTCGATGAATTTGCGGCGCTTGAAGTCCACGTCCACTCCCGCGCGCAGGAACTCCTCGACCAGCACCGGCAGGTCGAAGCGGTTCGAATTGAACCCTCCGAAGTCGCAGCCGCGGATAAACTGTTCGAGCGACTTGGCGACCTGCGCGAAGGTCGGGCAATCCTTGACGTCCTCGTCCGTAATGCCGTGGATGGCGGTAGCCTCCTCCGGAATGTGCATTTCCGGATTGAGCTTGCGGGTTTTGACGATCTCTTCGCCGTCGGGCATGATCTTGGCCATCGAAATCTCGACGATGCGGTCCTTGGCGGTGTCCACGCCGGTCGTTTCGAGGTCGAAGAAGATGATCGGGCGCTTGAGGTTTAACTTCATCTGAGGGGACGTTATGCGTTGATCATCATCGGCATGAGCAGCATGAGCGTCGAGCTTGTCTGCTTGTCGTCATATACGGGTTTGAAGACGCCGGCACGGGTTGAGTCGGCCAGTTCGATCACCACGGTCGGCGTGTCCATGTTCGAGAGTATCTCGACGAGGAACGTCGATTTGAAGCCGATCGTGATCTCCTCGCCGTCGTAGCTGCACGAAATGGTCTCGTTGGCCGACACCGAGAAGTCGATGTCCTGCGCCGTGAGGTTGATCCGGTTGTCGCCGATGTCCATGCGGATCAGGTTGGTGGTCGGATTCGAGCAGACGGCCACGCGCTTGATGCCGTTCACCAGCTCGATGCGGTCCACCAGCACCTTGTTGGGGTTGTTGGCCGGAATCACGGCGTTGTAGTTCGGGTAGTTGCCCTCGATCAGACGGCAGACGAGCGTGTGGCTCTTGAGCTTGAAGAGCGCGTTTTTCGAGTCGAAGCTCATCTCGATGGCGTCGTCCTCCTTCAGCAGCACCGATTTGAGCAGGTTGGCCGGTTTCTTGGGCAGGATGAACGAAGCCGTGACCTCGTTCGCGGTCTCGGACTCGTACTTCACGAGCTTGTGCGCGTCGGTGCCCACGAACGTCAGCGCGCCGGGCGCAAGATTGATGTAGATGCCGTTCATCACGGGACGCAGTTCGTCGTCGGCCGTGGCGAAGATCGTCTTGTTGATGCCGTTGACCAGCGTATCCACGTCCATGCTCAGCTCCTTCTTCTCGGCGCTCAGCTGCGGTACGGCGGGATAGCTCACGGCGCTCGCGCCGGGAATCGAGAGCGAACCGCTCTTCCAGTTGATCGTGATTTCCCAGTTCTTATCGTTTACGTCGATGGTCAGCGGCAGTTCGGAGAACTCCTTCAGGGAGTCGAGCATCAGTTTGGCGGGTGCGGCGATGGTTCCCTCGCTCTCCACGCTGTCTACCGTAATGGAGCCGATGAGCGTCGTTTCGAGGTCCGATGTCGTGACCTTCAGTTCGTTGCCGCTCAGCTCCATCAGGAAGTAATCCAAGATGGGAAGCGTGTTCTTATTGCTGATAACCTTGCCGGTGGTAGCCAGAAGCGAGAGCAGGGCCGAGCTTGATACTGAAAATTTCATACGTTTGTTTCCTTTCTTTATTTTCTGTTATGGTTTCTGTTATTCTAAAACTGCGAGTTTGTCGAGCGCCGTGGAGATCATCTTGCGCACGAAGGGTTTGTAGTCCGTATCGACGTTCTGGGCGATGCGCTGGGCGATGATCGTGCAGATCGTGGCGGCGCGGTGGCCCATCAGGGCCGCCAGACCGGCCAGCGCCGAACCCTCCATTTCGAAGTTGGTGATGCGGCGTCCGTGGTAGTCGAACGATTCGATCTTCTCGTTGAGCCGCGCGTCCTGCGGTTCGAGGCGCACCCAGCGGCCCTGCGGCGCATAGAAGCCCGGAGCGGCGATGGTGATGCCCTCGCGCGTCACGTCGCGGAAATGCTCGAACAGCGTCTTGTCGGCGTCGATGAAGTAGGGCTTGGGAAGCAGTTCGTTCCAGCCGACGTGCTCCATGAAAGCCTTTTCGATGGCGAGGTCGCAGACGTCGTTGCGGCCCTTGTAGTAGTTCAGCAGGCCGTCGAAGCCCACCGACGTGCGCGAGAAGACGAACTCCCCTACCTTGATGTCGGGCTGGATGGCGCCCGAAGTGCCCAGACGCACCAGCGTCAGCTGCCGTTTCTGCGCCTTCTCCTGCCGGGTGGCGAAATCGACGTTGGCCAGCGCGTCCAGCTCCGTGACCGAGATGTCGATGTTGCCGATGCCGATGCCCGTCGAAAGGACCGTCATGCGTTTTCCCTTGTAGGTGCCCGTTACGGTCTTGAATTCGCGGTTGGAGACTTCGCACTCTCTGGCGTCGAAAAATTCCGCAACCAAGGCCACGCGGCCGGGGTCTCCGACGAGGATCACCGTGTCGGCGAGCTGCTCCGGCAACAGGTGCAGGTGGAAAATCGAACCGTCGTCGTTGATAATCAATTCGGAAGCAGGAATCGTTCTCATAATAGTCGTTTTTTAATTTTCATAATTGGCATAAAAGTAATATATTTACCTCGAATATCAAAACTTCGAAGACAATTTTTCATAAATATATGTATAGATAAACCTCTTTAAAATATGACACTCATCAAATCCATTTCCGGTATCCGCGGCACGGTGGGCGGGGCGCAGGCCGAGAACCTGACGCCCCCCGACGTCGTGAAATTCACCACTGCATACGCACGTCTGATCGCCGAGCGGAATCCCGGCAAAAAACTTACCATAGTCGTAGGCCGCGACGCCCGTATTTCGGGCGAAATGGTCTCCGATCTGGTCGAGGGCACCCTGCTGGCCTGCGGCGCCGACGTGATCAACGTCGGGCTCTGCACCACGCCGGGCACCGAGATGGCCGTCATCACCAAGCGGGCCGACGGCGGCATCATCATCACCGCGTCGCACAACCCGCGTCAGTGGAACGCCCTGAAGCTGCTCAACTCCGACGGCGAATTCCTCACCGACGCCGAGGGCAAGCGCGTGCTGGCGATGGCCGAGGAGGAGGGCTTCGAGTACCCCGGCGTGGACGGCATCGGGCATGTGCTTTCGCGCGAACCGTTCAACCGGACGCATATCGAGCAGGTGCTGGCGCTTCCGCTCGTGGACGCCGAGGCGGTCCGCAAACGCCGCTTCAAGGTGGTCGTGGACGCCGTGAATTCCGTGGGCGGCATCGTGATGCCCGAACTCCTGCGGCGGCTGGGATGCGAAGTCGTGGAGCTGAACTGCGACCCGACGGGCGAATTCGCCCACAACCCCGAACCGCTGCCCGAAAACCTGACCGGAATCGCGGAGGCGATCCGCCGCGAGAAAGCCGATCTGGGCATCGTCGTCGATCCCGACGTGGATCGGCTGGCGTTGGTCAACGAGGACGGCTCGATGTTCGTCGAGGAGTACACGCTGGTTGCCGTGGCCGACTATATTCTGTCGAAGAATCCGGGCGGCGACACCGTTTCGAACCTCTCCTCGTCGCGGGCGCTGCGCGACGTCACCGAACGGCACGGCGGCAAATATTCCGCATCGGCTGTCGGCGAAGTGAATGTGGTGGCCAAGATGAAGGAGACCGGCGCCGTGATCGGCGGCGAAGGCAACGGCGGCGTGATCTATCCGGAGCTGCACTACGGCCGCGACGCGCTGGTCGGGACGGCACTCTTTTTGACGTGGCTCGCCCACAAGGGGATGACCATGACGCAGCTGCGCGCCACCTACCCCTCGTACTTCGCCTCGAAGAACAAGATCGAGCTGACGCCGGCGATCGACGTGGATAAAGTGCTGCGTGAGATAAAGGAGCGTTATGCCAGTGAAAACGTGAACGATATAGACGGCGTGAAAATCGACTTCGCGGAGAACTGGGTTCATTTGCGCAAGTCCAATACCGAGCCGATCATCCGCGTCTACACCGAGGCGAAATCCATGGCCGAGGCCGATGCGCTGGCGCAGCGTTTCATCGGCGAGATAAAAGAGATATGCAACATTTAATCGATAGACTATGAAGAGTGGAATTTTGATCCTCGCGGCTGCCGCCCTGCTTGCGGCCTGCGGCGGAAACACCCAGAAAAAGGCGGCTGCCGGCGGCACGGAGACCGTGGCCGGAGCGCCCGACATGCACACGGCCGAGACATCGCTCGACTATCAGGGAACCTATGCCGGAACGCTTCCGGCAGCCGATTGTCCGGGCATCGAGACCCGTCTGACGCTGAAAAAAGACGGCACTTTCGACCTGCATATGAAATACATCGACCGTGACGCGGAATTCGATACGAAGGGCGGCTACTCCGTGAGGGGCAACCTGCTGACCCTGACTCCCGAAAACGGCGAGGAGGTCGAGTACTACAAGGTCGAGGAGAACCGCCTGCGCCGGCTCGACGCCGACAAGCAGCCCGTGACGGGTCCGCTGGCCGAAAACTACGTATTGAAGAAGACTGAATAACACCCCGGAAAATGGATAAAGTAAAAAAGTATATAGACGCAAATAAAGATCGCTTTATCAGCGAGTTGTTCGACCTCCTGCGCATCCCTTCGATCAGCGCGCAGAGCGAGCACCGGCCCGACATGACGCGGTGCGCCGAATGGCTGGCCGCGGCGCTCGTGAAGGCGGGCGCCGACCATGCCGAGGTGTTTCCCACCGAGGGCAATCCGGTGGTTTACGCCGAGAAGACGGTCGATCCCAAGGCCAAGACCGTATTGGTCTACGGTCATTACGACGTGATGCCCGTCGATCCGCGCAGCGAGTGGCGGACCGAGCCGTTCGAGCCGGTCATCCGCGACGGCCGTATCTGGGGCCGCGGCGCCGACGACGACAAGGGCCAGTTGTGGATGCACGCCAAGGCGTTCGAGGCGATGTGCGCCGAGGAGTGCCTGCCCTGCAACGTGAAATTCATGCTGGAGGGCGAGGAGGAGATCGGCTCGCCGAGTCTCTACAAATTCTGCGAGCAGAACAAGAAGATGCTCAAGGCCGATATTATATTGGTATCGGACACTTCGATGATCTCGATGCAGACCCCCTCCATCACCTGCGGCTTGCGGGGCTTGGCTTACATGGAGGTCGAGGTGACGGGACCCGACAAGGACCTGCATTCGGGGCTGTTCGGCGGTGCGGTCGCCAATCCCGCCAACGTGCTGACGCGCCTTGTGGCGCAGTTGGTCGATGCTGAGGGGCGCGTGACGATCCCCGGCTTCTACGACGACGTGCGCGAACTCACTCCGGCCGAGCGCAAGGCCTTCAACAAGGCGCCGTTCAGCCTCGCGGCCTACAAGAAGTCGCTCTCGATCGGCGACGTGGAGGGCGAAGCGGGCTACACGACGCTCGAACGTACGGGCGTGCGTCCGTCGCTCGACGTGAACGGCATCTGGGGCGGCTATATCGAGGAGGGCACCAAGACGGTGATCCCTTCGAAGGCGTCGGCCAAGATTTCGATGCGGCTGGTGCCGAATCAGGATTACCGCAAGATCAGCAAGCTGTTCGAAAAATATTTCAAATCGATCGCTCCCAAGAGCGTGAAGGTCACGGTCAAGTCGCTGCACGGCGGCATGCCCTACGTCGCGCCGACCGACATGCCGGCCTACAAGGCGGCGGAGAAGGCCGTGGCGGAGACTTTCGGCAAGAAACCCCTGCCCTTCTATTCGGGCGGCTCGATTCCGATTATCAGCGGTTTCGAGTCGATTCTGGGCATCAAGTCGCTGCTCATCGGCTTCGGACTGGCCGAAGACGCGATCCACTCGCCCAACGAGAGCTACGGACTCGAACAGTTCTACAAGGGCGTCGAGACCATTCCGCTGTTCTACAAGTATTTCGCGGAGCAGAAGTAGCGCGCGGCCATGTATCAGGAATTTCTCGATTTCATCTTTCCGCTCGCCGAAGGCGCCGGAAAGATCCAGCTCGCCTACTTCCGGGGCGACGATCTGGCGATCCGTACGAAATCCAATGTCTACGACGTCGTTACGCGCGCCGACAAGGAGAGCGAAGCCTACATCGCCGCGGCGATTTTGGAACGCTGGCCCGACCATGAGATACTGGGCGAGGAGGGCGGTTCGATGGGGCGTGCCGGGAGCGACTGGCGCTGGGTGGTCGATCCGCTCGACGGCACGACGAACTATAGTCAGGGGCTTCCTGTTTTCTCGGTTTCGATCGCCCTGCAATACCGGGGCGAGACGATCGCCGGAGTTGTCTACGCACCCTACCTGAACGAGCTGTTCTGGGCGTCGAAAGGCGGCGGGGCTTACATGAAGAGCCGCTCAGGCGAGGTGAAGCGGCTGCACGTCTCCGCCAAGCAGACCCTCGCCACGTCGGTCATCGCCACCGGATTCCCGTACGACAAGGACGTCAATCCGGACAACAACAGCGACAACGTCGCGCGCATCATCCCCTACGTGCGGGACGTGCGGCGGCTGGGGTCGGCGGCCTACGACCTGAGCTGCGTCGCGGCAGGACTTTTGGACGGTTATTGGGAGCTGGATCTGCACGAGTGGGACGTGTGCGCCGCGAATCTGATCGTCCGGGAGGCCGGGGGCGTCGTTACGGACTTCAGGCCCGACCGCGGAGTGTCGCAGGCCGCGGGCAATGAAACGCTCGTGCGGGAGATTCTGAAATATGTCATTTAAGCACCGAAATCGGTGCTTTTTTTCTTATTTCGGGGTGTCCGAATATCGTTTTTAAAATATTTTCTTATTTTTGACGGGATAAAAATGCTGAAAGAATTATGTGTGGGATTGTAGGATATGTCGGCGGGCGCGAAGCCTGTCCGATCCTGTTGAAAGGTTTGCACCGGTTGGAATACCGCGGTTACGACAGCGCGGGTGTGGCGATGGTCGATGAGGACGGTGCGCTCAACGTTTACAAATGCAAAGGCAAGGTCTCGGACCTCGAACATTTCCTCGCGGGGAAGGAGCTGGGCGGAAATATCGGCATCGCGCACACGCGCTGGGCGACGCACGGCGTCCCGAACGACGTCAATGCCCATCCGCACTGCTCCGAGTCGGAGAATATCGCCCTGATACACAACGGAATCATCGAAAATTACCGGGTGCTGAAAGATGCGCTCGAAGAGAACGGCTACACGTTCCGCAGCAGCACCGATTCGGAGGTGCTGGTGAACCTGATCGAATATATCCGCTCGACCAACGCCTGTTCGCTGCTCGAAGCCGTGCAGCAGGCGCTCCGTCAGGTGGTCGGCGCCTATGCCATCGCCGTGGTCGAGAAGAACAACCGCGACGAGATCATCGCGGCGCGCCAGAGCAGCCCCATGGCCATCGGCATCGGCCGGGGCGAGTACTTTCTCAGTTCCGACGCCGCGTCGATCATCGAGTATACGCAGGATTTCGTCTATGTGAACGACGGAGAGATCGCCGTCATCAATCGCAACAAGCCGCTGAAGATCGTCACGCTGGACAACCATGAAGGCAAAATAGACATCAAGAAGCTGCAGATGAGCATTTCGCAGCTCGAAAAGGGCGGCTATCCGCATTTCATGCTCAAGGAGATTTACGAACAGCCCAAGACCATCGTGGACTGCATCCGCGGCCGCATCAACCCCGAAACGGGCGAGGTGAAGCTGTCGGGCGTGATCGACAACCGCAGGAAATTCCTCCAAGCCCGCCGCATCATCTTCGTGGCGTGCGGTACGTCGTGGCATGCGGCGCTGATCGGCGAACACCTGATCGAGAATATCTGCCGGATTCCGGTCGAGGTGGAGTACGCTTCGGAGTTCCGCTACCGCAATCCGGTCATTTACGAGGACGACATCGTGATCGCCGTGTCGCAGTCGGGCGAGACGGCCGACACGCTGGCCGCCGTCGAACTGGCCCGCAAGGCCGGGGCTTTCGTCTTCGGCATCTGCAACGTCGTCGGCTCCTCGATCGCCCGCGCCACCCATTCGGGCGCCTATATCCATGTGGGACCGGAGATCGGCGTGGCTTCGACCAAGGCATTTACGGGGCAGGTGACCGTGATGGCGATGCTGGCACTGGCCGTGGGCCGCGAGAAGGGCGCCGTGACGGAGGAGTACTACCGTGAGGTGGCGAAGGGCCTGCTGGAACTTCCGGCCGTACTGGAAGAGGTGCTGAAGCTCGGCCCGCGGATCGAAGACCTCTCCAAGATCTTCACCTACGCCCACAATTTCATCTATCTGGGCCGCGGCTACAACTATCCCACGGCGATGGAAGGCGCGCTCAAACTGAAGGAAATCTCCTATATCCACGCCGAGGGCTACCCCGCCGCCGAGATGAAACACGGCGCGATCGCGCTCATCGACAACGAAATGCCGACGGTCGCCATCGCCACGCCGGACAATACCTACGAAAAGACGGCCAGCAACATCGAGGAGATCCGCGCCCGTGGCGGCAAGATCATCGCCGTGATCGCCCGCGACGATACGCACGTGCGCCGCAGCGCCGATTACACGATCGAGGTGCCGGTGATAACCGACTGCCTGATGCCGGTGGTCGTCTCGGTGCCGCTGCAGCTGCTGGCGTACTATATCGCCGTAAACAAGGGCCGCAACGTGGACCAGCCGCGCAATCTGGCCAAGTCCGTGACGGTGGAATAGCCCCGGCACCGGAAAATAGCTGAACATGGAAATCCCCGCAGCCGTACGCGGCTGCGGGGATTTCGCTCACACATTATCATTAACCTAAAACCTCGTGTCAGTCGTCGTAGCCGTTGGGTTTGGCTTTCCATGCGGCGGCGAAGATCGCCGTGCCGACGAGCGCCATGCCCACCAGCGTATAGAGCGCGATGCTCCAGTCGGTGTACTGCACCAGCATGCCGAGTCCCCAGCCCGAAACGATCGTACTGCCGTAGCCGAACAGCCCGCAGAAACCGCCTGCCGTAGCGGCGGCGCGCTTGGTGGCGATATTGGCCGCGGCGATGCCGACCAGCGCCTGCGGGCCGTAGATGAAGAATCCGGCGGCCATCAGAATCGCAACGGCCACGATCAGCGGCGTATGCTCGTTGAGCGAATAGAGTCCCACCAGACACACGGCGGCCATCAGCATGCAGATGACGCACGTGCGGGGCGCACGGCCGCCGAAGAAACGGTCGGTGGCCCAGCCTGCGGCCAGCATGCCCGCGATACCGGCGATTTCGAACGCCGCGACGGTCCAGCCCGCATGGCTGATGTCCATGTGCAGGTGCTCCTTGAGCATCGTCGGTCCCCAGTCCAGCACGGCGAAGCGCACGATGTAGACGAAGAAGTTGCCCACGGCGATGATCCAGATCGTCGGATTCAGGAAGACCTTGCGGCGCAGGAAGGCCTTGTATTCGGCCTTCTCCTCCGCTTTGGACTGCGGTTTTTCGGCCGTTTTGCCGGTCTTGAGTTCGGGAAGGCCCACCGACGAGGGCGTGTCGCGGACGAAGGCCCAGACGACGGCCGCACCCAGCAGGGCGATCGTCGCCGGGAGCAGGAAGCACCAGCGCCAGTGCTGCGAGAGCATCGACGAAGCGTCGAACCATGCGCCCCAGTTCAGGCTGACGACATAGCCGCAGAAGATGATGG
>OGXB01000038.1_pt1 | contig 93378 bp, 74 predicted proteins | sample 1576161 | NCBI WGS metagenome assembly OGXB01 (sample SAMEA3541474, study PRJEB24748) | human gut metagenome | biome: human gut; feature: human-associated habitat; material: faeces | place: China | collected 2012
AAATAATACTCTAAGTAAAGGCTTATTCTACCGTCCGAGAGCTTATTTTGCTCCAACTTGGGGTTCTCTTTCGTTTTATTTTCTAACTTTGCCATTGTTTAGAGGTTTTATCCCGATTTAGGTACCGTAACCGGGTAATTACACTAAATAGTTGATTTTCTTTTGTTTTCCGATATTGCAAAGGTACAAAAGAAAATGAGATTTCAAAGTGTACTAAAAGTGTACTGAATAACAGAAAACGGGCAAAATAGGGCAAAAATGGAGAAAATAGGAAATATGCAAATAACTGATAATAAGGAAAATAAATTCTTTTGTTTTCCTATTATTTCTATGGCTTGTACCGGGTCTGGGTACTGAAGTTGAAAAGCTTGATTGAGTAATCAGTCAAGCTTTTTTTGTATGTAATTATTCGGCAGGACTATCCACGGCTAGACAATTTTTTGGGTCAGTCCAAAAACCCTGTGGGTATGTTAAATCAGATCAGGTTCTAAATAATGTTCATGCTATTTGGGTTGCAGAAATAAAGGAAAATAAGGTTAATCTATGGCATATCCATCCGGACACGAAAGAGAATAGAAATAAGTTTGGTATATAAATATGAAACAATGAATATTGGAGAATATAAATGAATATAGGTTACAAGGTTGGTGAGTTGATTTATGATGCAAATATATATGATGGATTAAATACCTTTCTATCTGATTTGCAATTCTACAAAAAGTGGCTACTGAAAAATAAGGAGGCTGAAATACTTGAACTGTGCTGTGGCACAGGCAGACTTACGATCCCCATTGCCAAAGATGGATACAGCATTTGCGGAGTAGATTACACACCCTCAATGCTCGAACAAGCAAAGATGAAGGCTATCGAAGCAGAATTAGTGATTGATTTCATAGAAGCAGATATTAGAATGCTCGACTTGCAAGAAAAATTCGACCTAATCTTTATTCCATTTAATTCAATCCACCATTTATACAGAAACGAAGATTTATTCAATGCGTTAGGATGCGTTAGAAATCATCTCAAAGCAGGAGGCTTATTTCTGTTAGATTGCTTTAATCCCAACATCCAGTATATTGTCGAGAGCGAAAAAGTGCAGGCAGTAATTGCCGAATATACAACGGATGATGGACGGGATGTGTTGATAAAACAAACAATGCGTTATGAGAGTACAACCCAAATCAATCGCATAGAATGGCACTATTTTATCAATGGCGAGTTTCATTCATACGGAAAGATACAAAACCAAAGATGAAAATGGACTTTAAAATCAGAATAGCGCAACAATCTGATAGTGCTGAACTGAGAGATTTATATAAGAATACCGTGCTTGTAGTAAACAGGCGTGATTATTCACAGGATGAAGTTGAAGATTGGGCATCATGTGGAGATGATCTTTCCAATATAGAGGAAATGATAAAGACTCACTATTTTATTGTGGCTGTTAATCAACTGTCTCAGATTGTAGGTTTTTCATCCATTACGCCGCAAGGCTATCTGCACTCTATGTTCATTCACGCAGACTTTCAAGGCAAAGGCATTGCAACTATGCTTTTGGAAGAAATAGAACGATATGCTATTACAAAAGGTATTATACAAATCACATCAGAAGTGAGTCTAACTGCTCGTCCATTCTTTGAGAAGCAAAAATACGTGGTGAAGAAGGAGCAAAAACGACAGGCAAATAAATTGAATTTGACTAATTTTTGGATGGCAAAAACCTTATCTGTAATAAAACCATATCATGGTCGTATTCCTGCTTGTGGTGTGTTCTGTGGCGGTTGTCCAAGCTACACACGAGATGAAAAAATTTGTCAGGGAGCAGAGGAAAACAAAACCCGCTGTGAAAAATGTAGAACATTTTACCTGTGTTGCGTTGAGAAAGGAATAACACACTGCTACCAATGTCATCTATTTCCTTGTACTAAGTTCAAAGGTTTTACAAAACGTTGGTTCAAGTATGGACAAGACTTTATTGAAAATCAGAAATTTTTAAAGCAGGTGGGTGAAATGGAATTTTTGAGGTTTTATAATGAAAAGGTTACAGATTAAGTTTAGTCCATTTCTCTTGTATATCTAAAATGAACTAAACCTTTGTTTTTATTGAAAGTTGTTAGCCTATCTCCTTTGAAAGAAATTTCTTGATTTCTTCCTCACTGGGCAACTGGATTTTATACTTTTGTACAAAAATATTTGGGTCTAATCCTGCTGTGGCATAACGAACTAAAGTATCTCCTTTTTCAGTACAAAGCAAAATACCGATTGGTGGATTATCATCGGGCTGCATTACTTCTGCTTTGAAGTAGTTTAGATACATATTCAGTTGGGATGCATATTCATGGTGGAATTTGTCAATTTTTAAATCCACTATGACATGGCATTTCAATATGCGGTGATAGAAAACGAGGTCAGCAAAGAAGTAATCTTCATCTATCAGTATGCGTTTTTGGCGAGCTTCAAAGCAGAAGCCGTGTCCCATTTCCAGAAGGAACTTTTGTAAATTATCAAGGATGGCTTGCTCTAAATCATTCTCTGTAACTAATGCCCGTTCATTTAACCCTAAGAACTCTAAGGTCAAGGGAGTATTTATTACATTCGCAGGCTGTAGTTGAACTGCCTGTTGCTGTACTAATGCAGAAAGAGCTTCTTTGTTTTTAGATAATCCACTACGCTCGTAGTACAATGAATCAATCTGCCGTTCCAGTTCTTTTACAGTCCAGCATCCCCTAATCGTTTCCATTTCATAAAAGGCACGTTTAATAGGATTGTCAATAGCAGATATTGCATTCAAATGCGTAGAAGATAATCTGTTAAATAGCTTTTCAGCAGCCAATTTCCAGTCATTATTTGCAATTTCTGAAACCATTTGCAATTTGGCGGTTACTGACCGCCGAATCTCTGTTTCAAATTCGGCGGTCGGCAACCGCCGAATTCCCGAACCCGACATAACATAGCCTAAAACCTCTTCTTTCAACTGTGGATAAACAAGATATAAACGTCTGAACTCCCGGAATCTACGTTCGTTAAGTCCTTTGGTATTTAGTTGTTTTTCCAACTTCTTCAAAAGCTGCTCACCATAGGCTGCACGGTCTTCTCCGTTTTGTTCAAATTCCACGATATAACAGCCCATAAGCCAGTTACGGGAAGTTAGTGCAAGGTTTACAGAGTGTGCTGCTTGTGCTTGCAGCGTGTCTTGAATGGCACTTCTCCGTATGTTTCAGCCCGCTATGTCCGAGCAAACTGGCTACTGTTTTAATATTAGCACCATTGTTAAGGATATTCACTGCAAATGAGTGACGGCCGCAATGCTAGCTTATGTGCTTGTCTATTCCGGCTCTTTTCACCCAACGCTTCACTGATTTACAGCAGCTTTCATAGGATGGTAGATTAAATATAAGCACATCTTTGTTGCCATCCGCAAGAGGTTCACCAATAATAGAGACCAAACCGTCATTCAAAGGTATGACTACTCCACTAGCAGAAGAATGCCCTTTGGTCTTATTCTGTTCAAATTTCAATAGCTTGTTTGAGTAGTCTACATTCTTATATGTAAGGTCTTTCAGTATCACATCGTGTTCGATGGCATAGCGTATCACTTTCTTGAAACGCTGATAGATACTTTTTGCTCCCTCGCCAACGCTACGGGATTGCAAATAGTCTACAAACAGAACCATCATATCTTTAGTAATAAGTTCGGGCTTGATGTTACATTCATATAATGGCTATTGTTCTTTCAGAAAATCCTTAAAACGACTGAAGGCAATTTGCATCATACGCAGGTCTTTCTTAATATTTATGGCTAATCAGTTAAAGAAATCCCTTTCTTTGGAGATTGAACGGTTCAATGCTTCGCAGAAGAAAGGATTTAGCTTTATGTTTTGATGTAAAATGCTTTTTCATAGTTCCTCTATAATAGAAGCTCACGCTAGTAGCCAAGAGGTAGTGTGGCATGTTTAGAACATGTATTCCCAAAAAGAAGAAGGAATCTGCTCTTTTGTCGAAAAAAAGTCTTATGTTTACGCACGATATGAAAAACAGGGTTTATATAGGCCCTGATATCAGTAAACAACCAACCTTGACATGTGTACAAACAGAGATAAGGCTATCTCTTTTGGGCGGGACGGCGGAGATGTCTGCCGTTTCGTTTTTTGTCTATGAGCCAGTGACGTGGTTGCTGACGAATCGTTGCCTCAAGATATTTTTCTGCAGATTCATCGTTCATATATTTCCAATATTAATCAAGTAAACGCTCACCTGATATTTATTGGGGACAGACTTAATTCAAAGGGATAAGACAAGAATCACGGATGTCAGCTTAATGCGATGAATGGTATCTTTTTGATTGAAATACCTTCTTTTTCACGACACGGCTCTCTGGCTATAAAAGCCAACGAGCGTAAACGGGAGCGCGAACAAGCTGCCACCACCGCTTTTTAACACGATAAGCGTCGCTTTTTAACGAATATATACGTATCAACCTACACATATGGCTGTATCAACTCACATATATAGCAGTGTCAACCCACACATATAGTCGCGTCAAGCTACACATATAGTGGCGTAAGCCTACACATATATAGGCATCGGCCCTCAGATGCGGTAGCGTTGGGCATTATTACCGCCTAACGACCGTAAAACATGAACTAGGGTGAATTATTTCGGCTGGAACGAAAGGCCGTTTTTCAGCAAACAGCTATCAAACAGAGAATTGCTGTTTTTTTCTCTCGAATTTGGAAGCGAGACGCACTTGGGTACGGAATAATCGATTCTCCGGGACTTCAGATTACAAGTTGTCAAAAAGACAAATGGGCCACTTGTATCTATAGTTCCTCTGCCATTTCCCGATAACCATCGGGGGAGAGACGGTTAATGTATATTAAGACTGTCACTCATCTTTTCATCAAGATGGATGAAAATCTCGGTGGATGTGCTTTCTATGTTGACGACATTAAAATACGTAAGAACTGCACTTGGTAGTACTATCTGAGCTAATGTATAAAGTTGATTCGTTTCCATAGAGCAAAGGTAGAGATTTTAAATAGATGAAAATAATTATCCCCACCAATTATCGACAGATCCTATAAAAACTCTATTTCTCCAATAATTATACATTTGGCTTATAATTAATCGAATTTAACAACATGACTTTTCGGAAGAAAAGCTTGCCTACGGAATTTCTTTTTGAAATTCTCGCCTGTTTTTGTATATCCTAGGTGATAAAAATGGAAGGTGTGGCAAATTGATATTATCGACATTTGCCACACCTCCCCTTATCACTTACGAAAACTATTCTTCTTTTTACCGGCTCATCAAGAAAGATTTGAATCCCTCGAAATCTTTTGCCAGCTCGATGCTTTGCTTGGTTCCTTCCATGAAGGCTTTCAGTTTCGCCGGGATCTCGATATCTGCCTCCAATATCTTATCGACCGTTCCTTTGAATTTGGCGGGATGGGCGGTCTCGAGGAATAGACCCGTCTCGGTCTCGCTTAGGTCGCTGTCTAGTAATCCTTGGTAGCCACAGGCTCCGTGCGGGTCGAGGATATATCCCGTCTCTTTATAGACGGCTCGCATCGTAGAGGCGATTTCCTCGTCCGTATAGCGATGTCCGGAGATCAGTGCGCATATTTCTTTATGAGGATCATTGAATGCGCCGAATAGGTCGATGATACGGGCGAAATTACTCGGATCGCCTACATCCATGGCGTTCGCTAGGGTGGCGACTGATGGGCGGGGTGTATAAGTTCCTGTATTCAGGTATTCCAAGAATACGTCGTTACGGTTGTTTGCCGCTACGAAACGCTTGATAGGGAGCCCCATCCAATAGGCGAACAATCCGGCGGTGATGTTTCCGAAATTACCGCTCGGCACGCAAACGACCAGCTCGTCCGCTTTTCCCAGCTTGTCCAGCTGAGCGTAAGCGTTGAAATAGTAGAACGATTGGGGCAAGAAACGGGCTACGTTGATGGAGTTCGCCGAGGTCAGTTTCATATGACGGTTTAATTCCTCGTCGATAAAGGCGGATTTAACCAGCGCTTGGCAATCGTCGAACGTGCCGTCTATCTCCAATGCCGTGATGTTTTGTCCTAATGTCGTGAACTGGCATTCCTGTATCGGGCTGACCTTTCCCTTGGGATAAAGCACATACACGTGAATGCCCGGAACGCCTAGGAATCCGTTGGCGACGGCGCTTCCCGTATCGCCGGAAGTAGCTACCAATACGTTTACTTGCTTCAATCCCTCTTTCTTTATGAAATAACCGAGCAGACGAGCCATGAAGCGCCCTCCTACATCCTTAAAGGCCAATGTAGGCCCGTGAAATAACTCTAAGCTATAGATATTATCCTTTACGGGTACCACCGGGGTCTCGAAGGAGAGCGTATCTTTTACGATACCGTCCAATACCTCCGGCTCGATGTCTTCCCCGAAGAACATCTGAGCTACCGTGCAGGCGATCTCGTGGAAGGACTGGTTCTTCATGTTGGCTATCACCTCCTCGTCCAAGGAGTCGATATACTCGGGCATATATAATCCCTTATCGCCGGCCAGACCTTTTACGACGGCCTCTTCTAGGCTGGCTACAGGGGCTTGTTTGTTTGTGCTGTAATATTTCATGCTCTAATCGTTTAGAAATTCTTTTATAAATTGATCTTTTTCCAGTATGCCATATTTGCCGTTTGATACGGAGAACTCATCAAATGTGGTAACGGAGTCGGGTTGCTCGCCCGGCTTGTAAATCAGGAATGGAACCGGGGTATTCGTATGCGTACGTATGGAGCAAGGAGTGGGGTGGTCCGGAAGGATAGCGATTGCTACCGGCTCGTCCCATTTTTGCGTTTCCTCGTAGATGATACGTACGGCACGGTTGTCCAGATACTCTATCGTCTTGATCTTTAGGTCTACGTCTCCCTCATGCCCGGCCTCGTCGCTAGCCTCGATATGCAGGTAGACGAAGTCGTTTGTCTTGAGGGCCTCAAGGGCGGCGTGCGCTTTTCCCTCGTAGTTCGTGTCGTATAATCCGGTAGCTCCCTCTACGTGAAGCACCTCGAGGCCGGCGTAAACGCCGATTCCCCGGATGAGATCGACGGCGGAGATCACGGAGCCTTTCCCGAAGCCGTACATCTCCCGCATCGTTCGCATGGCCGGACGGTAACCCGGAGACCAAGGCCAGATACTGTTCGCCGGATCTTTCCCCGCTGCCATACGTTTGAGGTTCACCGGGTGATCCTTTAAGATCTCTTGGGACTTAAGGATTAATTCGTTTAATAAATCGGCGGTCTCTCGTGCTTCCGGAACTTCCGGTTTTATCATTAAAGGCCGGAAAGGATGGAGGGGTACGTCGTGTGGTGGCGTGCAATCCAGACGCTTATCGCCTCCTTTGATTACCAATAGGTGGCGGTAGGAGACACCCGTATAGAACTTGACATGGTCGGAGCCTAATCGCTCGTTCAGGCATTGGATCAACTCGTCCGCTTCCTCCGTGGAGATATGGCCGGAAGAGTGATTCTTCAAGATGTCGCCTTCTACGCAGATTAAGTTACAACGCATCGCCATCTCGCCGGGTTGCAGGGCGACGCCTATACTGGCGGCTTCCAATACACCCCGTCCCTCGTATACGGAGGGCAGGTCATAGCCTAATACCGCCATGTTCGCGACCTCGCTACCGGGATGGAAACCATCCGCTACGGTTTTCATCTGCCCGGTTACTCCCAGTTCCGCCAATTTATCCATATAAGGAGTCTTGGCGTATTGCATCGGGGTCTTGCCTCCCAGAGCCTCTATCGGCTCGTCGGCCATTCCATCGCCTAAAATGATAATGTGCTTCATACCTATCGAATATTAGCAATGGATATGATGTCGGCGAATACGCCTGCGGCTGTCACGTCGGCTCCGGCACCATATCCCTTGATGATCATTGGATATTCATGATATCTCTCGGTGGAGATCATGATAATATTGTTGCTGCCCTCCAGTTCATAGAACGGATGGTGGCTGTCTACGGCTTGTAGGCCTACCTCGCAAGCGCCGTTCTCCATCTTCGCCACGAAACGGAAGCGTTTGCCTTCCGCTTCCAGTAGCTGGCGTTTCTCCTCGAAACCGGCATCTGTATCCTTGATATTCTTCCAGAAGTCCTCAAGGGAACCCTCGAAGTACTTTTCCGGGATGAACAGGTTCCGTTTTACGTCGGCTTGCTCCACCGGATAACCGGCCTCACGGGCCAAGATAACCAGCTTACGGATTACGTCTTTGCCGCTAAGGTCGATACGTGGGTCCGGCTCGGCGTATCCGGCTTCCTTTGCCATATGGATCGCCTCGCTGAAAGGAATATCGGCGCTGATCGTATTAAAGATATAATTCAGCGTACCGGAAAGTACGGCCTCCAGTTTCAATATATGGTCGCCGCTATTGATCAAGTCGTTCATCGTATTGATGATCGGGAGGCCGGCGCCTACGTTCGTCTCGAACAAGAACTTGATGTCGCGGTGGCGGGCGGTCTCCTTTAGCTTGGTATAATTATCGTAGGAGGAGGAGGCCGCTTCTTTATTAGCCGCCACGACGGATACGTTATTGTTCATCAACGTCTCGTAAAGAGCCGCCACGTCCGGGCTTGCCGTGCAATCCACGAATACGGAGTTGAAGATATTCATCTTTACGATCTCTTCGCACAGATGCTCCGGGTTGCTCTCTTCCCCGTTCTCCTTCAGCTCCTCCAGATAATTGTCGAGGTTGATCCCTTCCCGGCATAAAAGGGCTTTCTTGGAGTTTGAGATACCTACGACATTCAGCTTCAAGCCGTTTTGCCGCATCAGTTTCGGTTGCTGGATGCGTATCTGTTCCAATAAATTGCCGCCTACGGTTCCTACGCCGGCGATGAAAAGGTTCAATACCTTATATTCGGATAGGAAAAAAGAGTCATGAATGGAGTTCAACGCCTTGCGAAGGTATTTATGCTTGATAACGAAAGAGATATTCGTCTCGGAAGCGCCTTGGGCGCAAGCGATCACGCTGATGCCCGCACGTCCCAGCGTACCGAACAGCTTACCGGCGATACCCGGGGTACGTTTCATGTTCTCGCCTACGATAGCGACGGTAGCCAGATCCTTCTCCGCTACGGTATCGTTCATATCACCCTGCGCACGTTCCAAGGCGAACTCGTCGTTCAATACTTGTACGGCCAAATCAGCGTCGGCGTTACGTACGGCGAAAGTCGTGTTGTTCTCGGAGCTGGCCTGCGATACCATAAATACGCTGATGCCATTCTTGGCGAGCGTCTTAAAGATCCGGTAGTTCACGCCGATCACGCCCACCATACCTAAACCTTGTACCGTGATCAAACAGGTATCGTTGATGGAGGAGATACCCTTGATGATGGCCTTGCCTTCCTCTTTCACCCGCTCTTTCGAGATATAGGTTCCGGGAGCGGTCGGGTTGAAGGTATTCAAGATACGGATCGGGATATTCTTATGATAAACCGGATAGATCGTCGGCGGATAGATTACTTTCGCCCCGAAGTTACACAACTCCATCGCCTCCGTGAAAGTAAGCCGGTCGATTACGTAGGCGGAGCTGATCACACGGGGATCAGCGGTCATGAAACCATCCACGTCCGTCCATATCTCCAAGGTGTTAGCGTCTAAGGCGGTCGCCAAGATGGAGGCGGTATAATCCGATCCCCCTCGTCCGAGGTTCGTAACCTCTCCGGTTTCCGTACTGGAAGAGATGAACCCGGGCACCAAGGAAACCTTGGGCAGCGGCGAGAAGGTCTCTTTTATGAGCTTGTTGGTCAAGTCGAAATCCACGATATGCTTGTTGAATTGCTTGACTGTCTTGATATATTTGCGTGAGTCGAACAACTTAGCGTCCTTGATCACGTTCGAGACGATCAAGGAAGATAGGCGCTCGCCATAACTTACGATCGTATCGGATGTCTTGGCGGATAAATCGTTAATCAAATAAACACCTTTGAAAATATTGCTCAATTCATCCAGTAAAGCCATCACTTTCTTCTGGACATCCATGCGTACCTCCTTGTCCTCTATCACTCCCTCGATCACGTCCAGATGGCGGGCGATGATCTCCGATAATTCTTTCTCGTAGGCAAGGTCGCCTTTAGAAGCCATGGTAGAAGTGGCCAGTAATTTATCGGTGATGCCCCCTAAGGCGGAGACAACCACGATTACGGGCTCTTCGATAGCCTCTACTATTTTCTTTACACTTAAGATACTATTCACGGAACCTACGGATGTTCCGCCGAATTTTAATACTTTCATCGATATGTATTTTTAATGGTTCATCGAGGATTGACAATCAAAAAAAGGCTTTTTCATGATTAGCAACCGACAATAACCGATTGATTAAACTTATTTATGTAAAAGGAGAAATAAAAAAGGATGCAATACGAGATTGCGACATAGCGTGACGTGGTCTACGCAAATGCTTATTAATAGATTCTAACCCCCCAAGGGGTCATCAATGCCCATGTATAATATGAGGACTCTACACTCATCATTGATTTTGTATGCTACTTATTCTTTTATATTATGGGGGCAATATTACGCATTATTTTTCATATTGCAAGCGTTTTTGCTAAAAGATTGACTATTTTGTTGTTCAAGGTCCGCCCGGCTCTTGCTTTGGGTCACTAAATAGACGCCGGAGAAAACAAGTGCGGCCGATACTAGTTTCGTTACGCTAAAACTATCCTGACCGATGAATACGGCGATAAAGGAAGCTACGATCGGTTGGATATAATTGTACATGCTGACGGTAGTCGGGCGGATTCGCTTTAAGGCCAGCGGTATTAATAAATAGGGTACGAACGTGGCCCCGAATAGCACGAAGAAAATGGCTCCCAGCTCTTGGCCGTCGAAGACCTCTTTATGGAAAGCCGGGGTATTCCAGATGGATTCGATAGCGAAAGGCAGGGTAATCAGCGTGGAGAACAGGAACATCCATTTCATCATCGTGACGGATGAGTACTTGAGTGTTAGTGGCTTGGATACTACCAAATAGATCGAGTACATGAATCCGCTAACCGTAATCAAGAGGTTTCCCCCTAGACTGCTCGCTTGATTGGAACCTTGCGTGGATTGTAGTATTAAGGAGATCGCCCCGCATATGCCAAGCAGTACCCCGAACGTTTTCATCCGTGTGATAGGTTCCTTTAGGATCAGGGCCGCCAAGATCATGACAAAGATGGGGACGGCGGTCGCTATGATGGAAGCGTCTACCGGCGACGTGGTATTCAATCCCCAGATAAACAGCCCTTGGTTCAAGCCTACTCCGCAAAGGGCGCAAAGGCATAGAAGTCCCAAGTCCTTCAACGGCACTTTCTCATAGGGAACGAATAGGGAGGTGATCCAGAACATCACGCAAGCGAAGCTCATCCGCATACTGGTTAACGCCTCGGGTTGCACATGCTCGGGGAGTAGATATTTGGATACGGGCATATTAATGGCGAACAGGATGTTGGCCGCTAAAATAAGGAGATGCCCCTTTAGCTTTTCTTGATTCATCATAAGTACGATCCTAGATTGGTATAATATAATGTATACAGGCTTATGTTTTGGTGAGCAAAGGTCTTACTTTTTTTTGTAAATAAGAAATGATCCGTTAGTAAAGTGTTTTACATACGGATCATTGTCTGTTTAGTCAAGGAAGCATCCCGTTTTTATTACGATGAAACGGCCGCTCCTCCCATGATATCCAGCAATTCGTTGGTGATGGCTTGCTGGCGGGTTTTATTATATTGCAAAGTTAATTGTTGGATTAAATCGTTTGCGTTGTCGTTGGCGGTCTGCATGGCCATCATACGGGCGGCGTGCTCGGCGGTCGAGGTGTCGAGTAGGATCGTATAGATGGTTAGGTTCAGCAATTTCGGGAAAAGCCGGTTACGCAACTCTTCCGCCGAGGGCTCAAGGATGTAGTCGGTGGCCGTTTCCGCCGCTTCCGTATCCGAGAGGGAAAGGGGAAGATACGTCTTGTGGGTTACGACTTGTGTCGCCATGTTCTTGAAATGGTGATACAGTAATTCCACCCGGTCCGCTTTACCCGTGACGAACAGCTCCATGAGACGGTTCGCCAAGGATACGGCGCTTTCATAAGACGGCTTTTCGCCGATCGTGACGAAATCTGTGTCGAAGCTATACCCCGCTTTATGAAGCTCATCCGCTATTTTCTTGCCGATAGGGTAGAGGCGTACCTCTATTTGCTGGTTCTTATAAGTCTGGATCGTGGCGGATAACTCTTTCCATATATTGGCATTGAATGTCCCGCATAAACCCGTGCTCGAGGCGAATACGGCGATAGCCACCTTGCTCACCTTACGCTGTTCGGTGTAAGGTGAGTCTAGGTCGCATTCCGCCGAAAGAAGACCGTTTAAGATAGCGGATAGTTTATTAGCATATGTAAGTGTGTGCTCGGTTTGCGTCTGGGCATGATGAAGCTTGGCCGACGATACCATTTTCATGGCGGCGGTGATCTTCTGCGTGCTCCGTATAGAGGCGATCCGGACTTTTATTTCTTTCAATGAACCCATAGCTCCTTCGCTGTTTTTTCCAATATGCCTCGTATCTCATCATTGATAACGCCGGTCTTTAAGACATCCAGTACGTCCCGTTGATGAGAGGTCCGTAATTCTTGCAAGAACCTTGCCTCGAACTCATGCACCTTGTCCAATGGAACCTCTTTCAGCAGACCTTGCGTTCCGCAATAAAGGATCGAGATTTGCTCTTCCACCGGCATCGGGCTATATTGAGGCTGTATCAGTAACTGGGTATTCTTCTGCCCCTTATCGATCGTGAAAGCGGTGACGGCATCCATCTCGCCCCCGAACTTGGAGAATGATTCCAATTCACGGAACTGAGCCTGATCGATTTTCAAGGTACCCGCTACCTTTTTCATCGCCTTTAATTGCGCGTTACCGCCTACACGGGAAACAGAGATTCCGACGTTGATAGCCGGGCGGTTCCCTTGGTTGAATAAATCGGTCTCAAGGAATATCTGTCCGTCGGTGATAGAGATCACGTTGGTCGGGATATAAGCCGATACGTCTCCCGCCTGAGTCTCGATGATCGGTAAAGCGGTCAAGGAGCCACCGCCTTTCACCTTGTCTCTCATGCTTTCGGGGAGATCGTTCATCTCACGGGCTACCTCCGGCTGGTTGATGATCTTGGCGGCACGTTCCAATAGGCGGGAGTGCAGGTAAAAGATATCACCCGGGTACGCCTCACGTCCGGAAGGACGGCGAAGGATCAAGGAAACCTCACGGTAGGCGACCGCCTGTTTGGACAGATCGTCGTAGACCACCAAGGCGTGTCGTCCGCTATCCCGGAAATACTCTCCGATGGCCGCTCCGGCGAACGGGGCGAAATATTGCATGGCTGCCGGGTCGGAGGCGGTCGCACTTACGACAATCGTATAGTCCATGGCGCCTTTCTCTTGCAAGGTGTTCACCAAGGCCGCTACCGTGGAACCCTTTTGCCCGATCGCCACGTAAATACAGTAAACCGGGTTCCCTGCCTCGTAGTTGCTACGTTGGTTGATGATGGTATCGATAGCGATCGAGGTCTTTCCCGTCTGCCGGTCGCCGATGATCAACTCACGTTGTCCCCTTCCGATAGGGATCATAGCGTCTACGGCCTTGATACCGGTTTGCAAAGGCTCGTTTACCGGCTGACGGAAGATCACACCCGGAGCCTTGCGCTCAAGCGGCATCTCGCAAGTCTCACCAAGGATCTCGCCTTTCCCATCGATCGGGTTTCCCAACGGGTCGATCACACGCCCGATCATCCCCTCGCTGACATCGATAGAGGCGATGCGGCCCGTGCGTTTTACGGTGTCGCCCTCCTTGATTCGGTCGGTCGGACCTAAAAGGACGGCGCCTACATTATCTTCCTCCAAGTTCATCACGATCGCTTCCATCCCGTTATCGAATTGAAGCAACTCGTTCGCCTCCGCATTATCCAGCCCGTAGATGCGGGCCACGCCGTCACTCACCTGCAATACGGTCCCGACCTCCTCCAGCTTGATGCTGGTATGGATTCCTTCCAATTGCTGGCGCAGGATGGAGGAGACTTCACTCACTTTTATCTGTTCTGTCATACTTCTTCTTTTTTATCTGTTTTCGAGTAGCCCGGTACGGATATCCCGTAGTTGCGTCGCATAGCTGGCGTCTATCCGGTAATTGCCGATGCGTAGGCGGAAGCCCCCGATTAGTTCCGGTTCCACATGGCCGGAGAACTCGATCGTGCATCCCGTCTCTTTCCGCAGCTTGTCTTGCAGGTGAGACTTGACCGCATCGTCTACCGTTACGGCCGTGTCGAATCGTACCCGGGTAATCTTCTTCTCTTTCCGGTACAAATGGATATAAATGTATGCGATGAAGGGCAGTAACGTCTCCCGTTTATGGGCTAATACCAGATTGATAAAACGTGTATATAGCTCGCATACCTCGATACCTCCCGCCGCCGTAAGCAATTTCACTTTCTCCGGTACGGAAACGATCGGGTTGCTCAAGGCGCCCCTAAGCTCCGGCTCCATCGAGAAGCTGTCCGCCAACATCTTCATATCATCATATACCCGGCTTTCCTGTTCCTTGTCTTTCGCTAGGGAGAAAAGCGCTTTGGCATACCGGGAAGAAATAGTTCCTATATCCATACCTTACGATTTACTAAACGATACCTCATCCAGCAGCCGGTCGATCATCTGTTGTTGTTCCTTATCCCGGCCGATTTTCTCTTTCATTACTTTCTCTGCGATAGCGATAGACAGATCCGCTATCTCCGAGCGGACTTCGCGAATAGCTTTCTCTTTTTCTTCGCGGATACGCCGGGTAGCCTCCTCTATCTGCAGATGTGCCTCGGAGACGGCCTTTTTACGTGCCTCCTCGATGATCCGCTCCTTTTCGGCAAAGGCTTCCTTCAGGACGGCGTTTTGCTTTTCCTTGGCCTCGGCTAGCATCTTCTCGCCCTCGGCTTGGATATGGGCAAGTCGCTCATTCGCCTGACGTGCCGTCTCTAAGGAATTGTCAATGTAAGCTTTCCGTTGTTCGATTGCCTTGACGATCACGGGAAAACCGTATTTGGAAAGGATCACGAAGACAATCCCGAATGAAACGATCATCCAGAATAGAAGCCCTGAATCCGGTGTTAATAAAGACATAGTTTGTTACTTTTTTATTGGAACAACGCTAAGAAACATACGACAATAGCGAACAATGCCACACCTTCTACCAACGCTCCCATAATCAACATCGAGGTACGGATCTCTCCTGCGGCCGACGGCTGGCGTCCAATAGCTTCAACGGCACCTTTACCGATCAATCCGATTCCGATACCTGCGCCTATGGCGGCGAATCCCGCTCCTATAGTGGCTCCCATCTTCGCTACGCCCATCCCGGCTGCCGCTTGTAATAAAATAGTCGATAACATAGTGTTTAATTTTAAATTAGTAACCTTAATAATATAATTCTAATACCTTAATTTCTTTGGATTTATTCCCTTACCTTGGCCAATCCGATATAGTTGGCCGACAGCAGGGTGAAAATATAAGCTTGCAAGCAAGCTACTAACAATTCCAGACAGTTCATGAACGCACAGAACAAGACGGATACGATCGTCATACCGAAATTCACGGCTACTCCCATCGTCGCCGTTATGAATATCAAACAGGTTAGCGCCAAGATAATCGTATGGCCCGCCATGATGTTGGCGAACAGACGGATCATCAATGCGAACGGCTTGGTGAATACCCCGAAGAACTCCACGAACGGCATGATCGGCAAGGGCAGTTTCAAGTAGATCGGCGCTTTGGGCCAAAAGATCTCTTTCCAGTACGCTTTCGTGGCGAACAGGTTGACCGCTATAAACGTACAAAGTGCCAATATGCCTGTTACCGCTATATTTCCTGTAATATTAGCGCCTCCCGGGAAAATAGGTATGATTCCGATCAGGTTGTTGATCAAGATAAAGAAAAATACCGTCAGCAAATAGGACGAGAACGGCTTATATTCTTTTCCGATCGCCTCTTTGATCACCCCGTCTTGTATGTAGGAGATGGCCATTTCCATCAATCCGATAAATCCGCCCGGCGCCTCGTTCGGGTGCTTTTTATACCAATGGGCGGTTCGGAGAACGATGAAAAGCAAGAGACCGCAACTGAGGAACAGTCCGCAAACATTCTTGGTCAATGAGAAATCCATCGGGCGAACCTCTTCTCCGGCACTGTTCTTCTCAACAACCTTTCCCGCATGCTCACCTTCCCCGGCGATATAATAATTGTGATGCGTCCGGCCTTGATGTAGATGGGATGACAGGAATAAATCCCATCCTCTTTCCTCGCTTTTTACCAAGATAGGCAGGGGAATCGCAATCTCTTGTCCGTTCCATTCCGTGATATGCCATGTATAGGCGTCTTGAATGTGGGAGAAGACGATATCCTGCACGTCTATCTCGCCGGACGCCGCTTTTGCCGGAGTGAGAAAGCTGAGCCACATCCAGAAAGCGATCCATATGTATTTGTTATCTTTGATTGTACTCATCATCCTTTTCCCTTTTCTCTCTTTTCATTCTTTTCTTTTCAAACAGATATAAAATGTAAGTCTCCAGTCCGAGGTAAATGAAATAGAATAACATCAACGTGAAACCAAATGTCTTTAATTGTTGCCCGACAAACGCCGCGTACATCCATAAGAAGACGAAAGCGAGCGTGAACTTACACAACCGGACTAGCATGTACATGGTTACGGTCACATCTCCGTTTTTCCTTTTTACCCGGTCTAGGAAGAAAGTCATCGCCATGGCCATGACCCAGTAAAAGAAGGGAATGGACGGATACCACGAGAAATAGTGTTCCGGCCAGATGGTATATAATAAACCACCCAATGAAACGCCTATTGCCACGTTGATAAACGTGATCAAACCCATTAACCTCATTTTTAATCTGCCATTCATTGTCGTATGTTTTTATTCGACGCAAACGGATAGGATGTCGTCTTTTACCTCTACGAATCCGCTTTGTATCGTTTGTTCTTGTCTTTTGCCGTTTGCCTCGAACCGGATCGTACCCGCCTTCAACGCTGCTATCAATGGGGCGTGATGAGGCAAGATATCGAATGAACCGGCAACTCCCGGGAATGAGACAGATTCGGTCTCGCCTTCGAAAAGAATGCCGTCCGGTGATACAATTTCCAGTTTCATATCGATTAATTTGCTTGTTCTTTCAGTTGCTTGGCCTTCTCCAAGACATCCTCGATGGTTCCTACGTTTAAGAATGCCTGTTCGGGTATGTCATCCGTTTCCCCGTCCATGATCATCTTGAATCCCCGGATCGTATCCTCTATAGAGACCATGACACCGGGTACACCGGTGAATTGCTCGGCTACGGAGAAAGGCTGGGATAAGAAACGTTGTACACGGCGGGCCCGGTTGACCGTTAGCCTGTCCTCGTCGGAAAGTTCTTCCATACCGAGGATGGATATGATATCTTGAAGTTCCTTGTTCCGTTGCAGGATTTGTTTTACCCGTTGCGCTGTGTCGTAATGCTCCTTGCCTACGATCAGCGGATCAAGGATGCGGGATGTAGATTCCAGCGGGTCTACGGCCGGATAGATACCGAGTTCCGTGATCTTGCGGCTGAGGACGGTTGTCGCGTCCAAGTGCGTAAAGGTAGTCGCCGGAGCCGGGTCCGTCAAGTCATCGGCAGGAACATACACCGCCTGTACGGAGGTGATGGAGCCCTTCTTGGTTGAAGTGATACGCTCTTGCATAGCTCCCATTTCCGTGGCCAATGTCGGTTGGTAACCTACGGCGGAAGGCATACGCCCCAGCAAGGCGGAAACCTCGGAACCGGCTTGGGTGAAACGGAAGATATTATCGATGAAGAATAATATATCTTTTCTTTCTCCCTCAGAGGCTTTGTCACGGAAGGATTCGGCGATCGTCAAACCGGATAAGGCTACGGACGAGCGGGCGCCCGGCGGTTCGTTCATCTGCCCGAATACCAAGGTAGCTTGCGACTTAGCCAATTCATCGTAATCGATCTTCGACAAGTCCCAGTTGCCTGCCTCCATACTCTTCTTAAACTCCTCGCCGTATCGGATGACACCGGATTGGATCATTTCACGCAATAGGTCATTTCCTTCACGTGTACGTTCACCCACACCGGCGAAGACGGAGAATCCGTTGTTTTTCTTTGCGATGTTGTTGATCAATTCCATGATCAATACCGTTTTGCCCACTCCGGCTCCTCCGAAAAGTCCGATCTTACCTCCTTTGGCGTAAGGTTCCAATAAATCGATTACTTTAATACCCGTGTACAAGACCTCTTGGGTCGTTGTCAGATCCTCGAATTTAGGAGGCTCACGATGGATGGGAAGAGCCCCGTCTTTAGTAAGCTGGGCCATGCCATCGATAGGGTCGCCGGTGACATTCATTAAACGTCCTTTGACTTGGTCGCCGGTCGGCATGGTGATGGGCATTCCGTATGACACGGCCTCCATGCCTCGTCTCAATCCGTCGGTCGTATCCATCGCTACGGTACGGACGGTGTTTTCCCCGATGTGTTGCTGAACTTCGACGATCAAGATCTTTCCGTTCGGACGGGAAATCTCCATGGCGTCGTGGATACGGGGGAGGGTTACTGTTTCTTCTGTCCCATAATCAAAGTGGATATCCACTACCGGGCCGATAACCTGTGAGATATAGCCTTTTATTTCTCCCATAAAGCCTATTTGTTATTTATCTTAACCTATTAAAATGTCGTTGCAATATTACGTTTTATGGCGTTTCGATCCTTGAAAATAGAACTTTTTGTGTCTTTTTGAGATTAGTTAAACATTAAACTATTTAGCTGTAGTTCCGAAATGGACCAATTTGTTTCTTATTTGGACGAATCAGAAAGCTATAGTCAAATTTCTAAGGCATAGATAGATAAGGAGATACGAATTTGCTGCCTTTTTGATAGTAAAGGTGACAGTTCTGTTTTATTTTGTTAATCCATAATAGGGGTGTTTTTAATGGTATCGGATAGTTATTTGTGGTTCTGTTGAGCAAGTGGTGATATTTATGTAATTTTGTACGTCAACAATACTAAATAAACATGAAACGAATTATTGAGATATGCGCGAACTCCGCCCAGAGCTGTGTGGAGGCGGAGGCGGGAGGCGCTACCCGTGTAGAGCTTTGCGCCGGGATACCCGAAGGGGGAACTACACCTAGTTATGGAGAGATCAAGACGGCGAAGGCTCTGACTTCCAAGATCGATATCAATGTGATTATCCGTCCGAGAGGCGGTGATTTCTTGTATACGGAAGCCGAGGTGCAATCCATGCTATTGGATATAGAACTGTGCAAGGAGCTAAAGGTGCATGGCGTCGTTTTCGGCTGTCTTACGAAAGACGGGGATATCGATGTACCCTTGATGCGGCGCTTGATCGAGGCGGCAAAACCTCTGTCCGTAACTTGTCATCGTGCTTTCGATGTTTGCCGGGACCCATTCACTGCGTTGGAGCAGCTAATCGAGTTGGGATGCGACCGTATCTTGACCTCCGGCCAGCAATCGGATGCCGTGAAAGGAATCCCCTTGATCGCCGAGCTGGTGAAACGTGCGGACGGACGGATCATCATCATGCCGGGATGTGGCGTACGTGAGAATAATATCGGGAAAATAGAGGCGGAGACAGGAGCGAAAGAGTTTCATACGTCCGCCCGAAGTATCGTATATAGTAAAATGGAATACCGCAATGAGAATGTCCCGATGGGAAGCAGTATCGTCTCCTCCGAATTCGAGACGGTGCAAACGGATCGGGAGAAGGTAAAGGCATATATTTAAGTGCCGGTATAGGCGTGAGCCTGTGTCGGTATTGGTGTAGCCCTACGCCTATACCGGCATCGCCTCATGCCTATACCGGCGTGGGGCGATACCAATACTCGTATGCGGGTGAAATGTTTTTTCTTCCCAAAAAGATTGTTTATCTTTGCGCCTCCATTAGATAAAAGATGCTAAATGTAACAGTGAATAATCGTTTTGGGCTTCACCAGCGTATCATGCTTATGATCATGTTGGTGCTGTTACAGTTTTATTCCATTGGAAGCGATTTCTTTCCGGAGAATATTACCACTACCTCGATGGAAATAGTCGATAAAGAGGCACCCGATGTGTTGTTGGATTTTGACGATAACGCCTCCTTGCGAACGGTACGTCAGGAGCAAGTGCAAATCCGAGCCTTGGAGATCGATTTGATATGGGACTTGTTTACGATTCTGGATTTACATGAATTAATTCATTCCTTGGAACTACGGCAATGCGCCAAGCTTCCTTTATTTTATAACCTACACAAAGCACAGAATTTCGTTTGGTTCTGTTCCTATCTGATTTAGCAGAACTTACCTGTTTCTTATTGTCGCGCATGGGGTGATTCGCCTATGTGCTTTTCGTCGTATTCAAATAATTATAAATCTATAAGTTTTATGAGGATAAAATTGTTTTCTAACTATTTACCCTTACTATGCTTAACGGCTTGTGTATGGGTATCTTGTAGCCAAAACCGGGAAAAAAAGTCCGGGAAGAAAGATCATACGCCGGTGATGCGGTTAACCACGACCACGATCGAGGTGCCGCAGTCGTATGTAGCGGATGTACAAGCCGTACAGTTTGTAGAGGTGAAACCTAAAGTGGAAGGATTCGTGGAGGCCGTCCTTGTGGACGAGGGCGAGCACGTGAAGAAAGGGCAGGTGCTTTTCAAGCTTTCCTCGGCGGAATTGTACGAGGAGGTGAAAGAGGCGCAAGCCAATCACAAACAGGCGCAAGCCGAGTTGAAGATGGCGGAGGTAGAGGTAGACCGCATCAAGCGTTTGGTGGAGAAAGATATCATCTCGCCGATCCGTCTGGAGCAGGCGATGGCCGAGGCGGACGTGGCACGCTTGCAGGTGCAACAGGCCAAATCCCGTTTGCAACGTGCGGAGACTAATTTCTCGTACACGACGATCACGGCTCCTTTCGAGGGATACGTGGACCGTATCCCCTTTAAGGTGGGAAGTTTGGTTACGCCGAGCAGCTTATTGACCTCCTTGACGGACGTATCGGATATGTTCGCTTATTTCAAGATCAACGAGAAGGAGTATCTGGAATATAAACGGACGCAGTTGAGCGGTATCGACCAGCCGGAGTATAATAATCTGGAACTGATCCTTTCCGACCAATCCACCTATCGGTATAAAGGGAAGGTAGAGACCGTGGAGGGCGACTTTGAGCGGGGTACCGGATCGATCGCTTTCCGTGCCCGTTTCGCGAACCCGGAACGTTTGCTGCGACATGGCGTATCCGGTAAGATCCGGATGCTGACCAAGATGGAGAACGTGGTCTTGGTTCCCCAGCAATCCACTTTCGAGATTCAGGATTTCACCTATGTATATACGGTAGCGGAAGATGGAAAGGTGAGCGTACGCAGCTTCGAGCCGTTGGCCCGCCACGGTTCTTATTACGTGACACAGGATTTGCCGGACCAGACCGTTATCGTCTACGAGGGTGTTCAGATGATCACGGACGGCATGACTATCAATCCCGATATGGTAGATGGAGCCACGATCCATCGCCAATTGGAATCGTCTAACGAAATCGAGAATAATAAGTAAGCCCTATGTTTGAAATATTTATCAGACGCCCTATCTTATCGGGCGTGATCTCGGTGGTAATTGTCTTCTTGGGATTGCTGGCGATCAACTCCTTGCCGATCACCCAATTCCCGGATATCGTGCCCCCATCCGTTACCGTTACCGCCCGTTATACCGGAGCGAACGCCGACGTGATGGCGAAAACGGTGGCGACTCCGTTGGAGCGTGCCATCAACGGCGTGCCCGGAATGACCTATATGACCTCTGTTTGTACGAACGACGGTATGTCCTTGACTACGATCTATTTCAAGGTCGGTACCGACCCGGACGTAGCTTCCGTGAATGTGCAGAACCGTGTGACCACCGTGCTGGATGAGCTTCCGGAAGAGGTGATCCGTGCCGGCGTGATCACGGAGAAGGAGGTGAACAGTATGTTGATGTACTTGAACATCATGAGCTCGGATAGTACCCATACGGAGAAATTCGTATATAACTTTGCCGATATCAATATCTTGCGTGAGTTGAAGCGTATCGACGGCGTGGGATTCGTGGAGATCATGGGTAGCCGCGACTATGCGATGCGTGTATGGCTGAACCCAAACCGATTGGCAGCTTATAATATGTCGCCGCAAGAGGTTACGGAGGCGATCCGCTCGCAGAATATCGAGGCGGCGCCGGGTAAGACGGGTATCAGCTCCGACAAGATCCCGCAGCAATTGCAATACGTCTTGCAGTATAGCGGTAAGTTCAGCACGCCGGAGGAATATGGCGAGATCGTCTTGAAAGCCCTGCCGGACGGTTCCGTGCTTCGCCTGAAAGACGTGGCTACGATCGAGTTTGATTCCGAGGATTATAATATGATCTCCATGACGGACGGAAAGCCCTCGGCCTCTATCATGATCAAGCAGCGTCCGGGCTCGAACGCCCGTGAGGTGATCCAGCAGATCAAGGCGAAGATGGAGGAATTGAAGGAAACGACGTTTGCCCCGGGTATGGAATATAATATCTCGTACGACGTATCCCGTTTCTTGGACGCTTCCATATCGGTCGTGCTCAAGACCTTGCTGGAGGCGTTTATCTTGGTATTTATCGTGGTGTATCTTTTCTTGCAGGATTTCCGGTCTACGTTGATACCCGCTATCGCCGTTCCGGTATCGTTGATCGGTACGTTCTTCTTTATGCAGATGCTGGGTTTCTCGATCAATATGCTGACTTTGTTTGCCTTGGTGCTCGCTATCGGTATCGTGGTGGATAACGCGATCGTGGTGGTAGAGGCGGTCCACGTGAAGATGCACAACGAGAAGCTGCCCCCGTTGAAGGCGACGAAAAAGGCGATCGGTGAGATCGGAGGGGCGATTATCGCTATTACGCTGGTGATGTCCGCCGTGTTTATCCCGGTCGGTTTCATGGATGGAACGGTGGGTATCTTCTATCGCCAGTTCTCGTTGACGCTTGCCGTGGCGATCGTGATCTCCGGCGTGAACGCCTTGACGTTGTCTCCGGCTCTTTGCGCCTTGTTACTGAAGCCGGTATCTCATTCGAAAAAGGCGAAGAAGGGCCTTCTGACTCGTTTCTTCGAGGGCTTTAACCGCCGTTATGATTTCTTGGAGCGTCGTTACCGCTTGAATTTAAGATGGTTCTTGAACCGTCGGATGCTGACGTACGCAACCTTGATCCTTTTCTGTCTGGCCACGTGGGGCATGACGTTCGTGTTGCCTTCCGGCTTTATCCCGAACGAGGACCAAGGTATGATCTATGTGAACGTAGACGCGCCTCCCGGAGCTACCTTGGAGCGTTCGGAAGCTGCCTTGAACAAGGTGCAAGCGGCTTTGTTGCCGTTGGAAGAGGTGGAGACGATCTCTACCTTGGCCGGCTATAGCTTGATGACCGAGACGGAGGGTGCCAGCTTCGGTATGGGTATGATTAACCTGACCCCTTGGGATCAACGGGAGCAGACGGCGGCGGAGTTGATGAGCGTGTACGCCGATCGTGTCGCCCATATCAAGGATGCGGACATCCAGTTCTTCCTGCCGCCTACGGTTCCGGGATTCGGTAACGCGAGTGGCTTCGAGCTTCGTTTGCAAGATAAGACCGCCGGTACGTTCGCCGAGCTGGATGAGGTTGCCAAGAACTTCGTGGCGAAGCTGAACGCTGATCCTCGCCTGACCGGTGTCACTTCCGGCTTCAACCCGAATTTCCCGCAATATCTGCTCCGGGTGGATTTGGCGAAGGCGGCTAAGCTAGGCATCAACGTGAACGAGTCCATGGAAACCTTGCAATCCTATGTAGGTAGCTTCTATTCCTCCAACTTCGTCCGTTTCGGCCAGATGTACAAGGTCATGTTGCAAGCGGCGCCGGAGTATCGTATGAATCCGGAGGATTTGTTCAGCCTGTATGCTAAGAATAAGGAGGGGAATATGGTGCCTTACTCCAACTTCATGACGATGGAACGTGTGTATGGCCCGAGCCAGATTACCCGTTACAACCTGTTTACCTCGGCCATGATTACCGGCGAGGCCGCCCCGGGTGTCAGCTCGGGTGAGGCGTTGGCGGCTGTCGAGGAGATCGCTTCCGAGGTATTGCCCCGTGGTTATGATACCGAATGGTCCGGTGTGGCGAAGGAGGAGAAAGAGTCCGGTGGGCAAACGTTGGTGATTTTTGCTATTTGTTTGGCATTCGTCTATCTGTTGCTTGCCGCCCAATACGAGAGCTTATTGCTTCCGCTTCCGGTCATCCTGTCGCTTCCGGCGGGTGTGTTCGGCTCGTTCTTCTTGCTGTACGTGGTAGGTCTGGAGAATAACATCTATGCGCAGGTGGCGTTGGTGATGTTGATTGGTTTGCAGGGAAAGAACGCGATCTTGATTATCGAGGTGGCGAACCAGTGCCGTAAGGAAGGTATCAGCGTGATGGGGGCCGCTATTCAAGGGGCTACCAGTCGTTTGCGCCCGATCTTGATGACCTCCTTCGCTTTTATCAGTGGCTTGATTCCGTTGACGATCGCCTCGGGAGCCGGTGCCTTGGGGAACCGTTCGATCGGTACGGCGGCGGCCGGAGGTATGTTGATCGGTACGTTTGTCGGTATCTTCTTGATCCCGGGGCTTTACGTGATCTTCGAGTCGCTGGCTACTTATTTTAAAAAGAGAAAAGAGAAAGAGCAAATTAAAGAAGACGAGTATGTGTATTAATAAGATGAGATATATAATGATAGGCTGCGCCTTGGCTCTGATTGCTTTGGCCGGTTGTAAGACTCCCGAGCTATCGATGGACGAGCGGATCTCGCTTCCGGAATCCGGCGAGATGGGAATGAACGACACTACGTTCGTGAAACCGCTGTCGTGGGATGTCTTTTTCCAAGATACCTTATTGCGAGGCTATGTGGATGTGGCTTTACGCAATAACCATTCCTTCCGGCAGAGCATGGAGCGCATCGCCATGAGCCGCGCGGCCTTGCAACGGGCGAAAGGGCTTTTGCTGCCGGACGTGAATTTGAACATCGGAGCCTCCGTGAACCGTTTCGGTGAATATACGATGGATGGTGTGGGGAATAGCGAGACGAACGTGCCTTCTTTGCCAAAGGATAAGCATATACCGGACCCTTACCGGGATTTCGGCTTGAGCTTGAGCTTTCAATGGGAAGCGGATATCTGGGGCAAACTGACCCGGAAGAAGCAGGCCGCCGCCGCTCGCTGGATGGCTTCCGTGGAGGCTACCCGTTTTGCCCAGTCGATGTTGATCTCCGATTTGGCGATTCAATATTATGAGTTGATCGGCTTGGACCGACGTAAGGAGGTGTTGCGGAACGCGCTGGCCAGTGCCCGTCGTTCCCATGAGCTGACCCGCCAGTTGAAGAAGGAAGGGGCGGAGACGCAGTTGGCGGTCGATCAGTTTTATGCCCGTGTGTTGTCGATCGAGAGTAAATTGCTGGAAAACGATCAGTTGATCGGTGAGAAGGAGCGGGCGATCGCTTGCCTGTTGGGTGTTTTCCCCTTCGAGATTCGCCGGATGGGATTCGATGAGTTGCGTAAGTTGCCGATTCCCTTGTCGGAAGGGATTCCGGCGAACCTTTTGACGTTGCGTCCGGATGTACGCTCCGCCGAGATGGAGCTGATCGCCTCCAAGGCGGATGTGATAGCGGCGAAGGCGGCTTTTTATCCCTCGTTGGTGCTTGGCGCCAGTGGTGGTTTCAATGCGTTTGATGTGGGTAAGTGGTTTCATTCGCCGGCCTCTTTGGTGTACGACTTGGCGGCGGGTATCACGGCTCCTATCTTCCGCCGCAATGAGATCCGTTCGATGTGGAACGAGGCGAAGGCTTCCCAGCGTATCGCTTTATCCCAATACCACGAGACCGCTTTGAACGCTTACACCGAGGTGCTCGATCTCTATTGCGCCAGCCAGACCCAAACGGAGCGTATCCGCTTGAAAGAGAAAGAATCCCTTGCCCACCAACGTTCCGTGGTGAATGCCGGAGAGATGTTCCAATTAAGCTATACCGGTTTCTTGGAGGTTCTTTCCGCCGAGGAGCGTTATCTGGATAGCGAGCTGGAGCATATCGATATCGTCACCGATTTATGCCGGAAGAAGATATTGCTATACCGGGCGTTGGGAGGCGGTTGTTGAGTTTTATCGTGACGCTATTGTTATTGTACTGCAACCCGCATTGCAGTGTTACTGCACGTGGGTTGCAGTAGCGCTGCACGTGCGTCGCGGTAATACTGCAAAACGGGGTGCAGTGAGTACTTGATATCGTATGCCTTCGGCTTCGTTGCGATAAATCTAAGGAAGATGTGTTCTTTTCTGAAAAGAAGTGTGTATCTTTGAGGCTTATTGTTATCTTATAGTCTAGACCATTATGAAATATCTGACTCTACTCGTGTTTTTAGGAATCTCGTTGTTGTGCGAAGCCCAGCAAGATTCGATCGTCCCTTTTGAGAAAGCTTATAAGCGTACCTATAATATCCGGAAAGTATCGGGAGTGAAACCTACGATTGACGGTAAGCTGGATGAGGACTTTTGGACGAAGCAAGGCGAATGGTCGGATCGTTTCGTACAGATTATCCCCTATGAGCGGGCGATCACCCAATCTCCGACCCGGGTGAAACTTTTCTATGATGATAAATATATCTATATAGGCGTGTATTGTAAGGACGCCGTGCCGGATAAGATGAACCGTTTTATCGGGAACCGGGATGATAATAGCTTGGGCGATTTGATCAGCGTCGCTTTCGATACCTACCATGATTATCGGGCGGCGCCGGAATTCAATATCAATCTGGGAGGGAATAAGACCGATTTAATCGTTACCGACAAGTTGGATGTCAATAAGAGCTGGAACGCCGTTTGGGAGGGCCGGACGCATATTGATCGGGCGGATTCCAGTTGGACCGCCGAGCTGCGTATCCCGTTCAGCCAGTTGCGCTATAACCAGCAATCGGAGGGTGGCGTTTGGGGCTTGCACGTACGCCGTATCATCCGTAGGAATAACGAGGTGCAAAATTGGAGCATGATCCCCTTGAAGAATAACGGACATGTCTTTTCGTTCGGTAACATGAGCGGCATGGACTCTGTTCCCAAGCCTCGCGGCATCGAGTTCTTGCCGTATGTAATGGGTAAATACAGGCAGGAACCCCGGATAGATGGCAGCCCTTATCAAAAAGGACATAGCTGGGGAGGAAACGTGGGTTTGGACGCTAAGTTCGCCCTCTCGGATTATACGTTGGATATGACGATCAATCCGGATTACGGACAAGTGGAGTTGGACCCCTCCGTAATGAACCTTACGGCTTACGAGACGTTTTACGATGAGAAACGCCCCTTCTTCTTGGAAGGAAAACATATCTTGGATTTTGCGAACGGTAGCGATATGATGTTTTATACCCGTAGGATCGGCGCCTCTCCCTCTTATACGCCACGGGGTATAGACAATGTAGGTAGTTATGCCGAGACGAAAGAGAATGTGCCGATTATTGGTGCTTTGAAACTGACGGGTACGAATAAACGGGGCTTGACGATCGGAGTGATCGAGAGTGTAACGGCACGTTCCTCCTCCAAGGTTACCCGTAATGGGGTGGAGGATGTGGAAGTCGTGGAGCCTTTGACAAACTATACCGTGGCCCGTGTACAAAAGAACTGGAAGGGGAATACCTTGCTGGGCGGTATGGTGACTTCGGTAAACCGTGCCTTGGATCAGCCTTATCTGGAAGATTTTATGGTGCGTAACGCTTTCACGGCGGGTATTGATTTTACCCAGTATTTCAAGAATCGCCTTTATTATATAGATGTAAAGGGAATGTTGAGTTCCTTGCATGGTAGCGCCGGAGCGATCACGGCCTTGCAGAATAGCGTGGCGCATTATTATCAAAGGGCTTCCTCCGCCGATTATCTGGGGGTGGATCCTACTCGTCGCTCCCTGACCGGAACGGGTGGTTATGTGAAAGTGGGACGGAAAGGAAACGCCAAATGGAACTTCTCGGAGACCTTTACTTGGTCGTCACCCGGTTTCGACTTGAATGATATGGGATATATGAAGGAGACAGATTATCTGATGAATGAGACGGAGATCATGTATCGGCAGACCGATATCTGGAAGATATTCCGGTACAACGCCTTTACCCTGTCCCAAAAGAATATGTGGAATTACGGCGGTACTCCTTTTAGCAACAACGCTTCCTTGCGTTGGCAAAGTATGACGATGAACCGGTATGAATGGGATGTCAAGGAAACCTTCGCTTGGAATTGGCTGGATAGCCGCTTGCTGCGAGGGGGACCGGATGTTCGCTTCGGTTCTTATTTCTTAACTTCCGCTAAGTTCAATACCGATAAGGCGAAACGAATGATGTTCATGCTCAAATACGAGGGCGATCATAATTTCGAGGGAAATCGCTTCAATACGATCTCGCCGAGCTTGACATTCCGCTTGGGAAACCATGTCTATTTGTCCGGGCAACTGGATTATGCGTGGAATACGGATGAGATGCAATATGTGGCTACGACGAGTCCGCTTAGCTCGAGTAGCTTGACCCCTTATTATTATGTCATGGGCCACATGGATCAGAAGACCTATGGCCTCACGCTGAAATTACAAGTGAACGTGACCCCCGATATTTCCATTCAATTCTATGGCGCCCCGTTCACCTCCATCGCTAAATACGATGATTTTAAATTAGCGGCGGATACGAAGTCGCATACCTTTGAGAACCGTTTCCAACGTATTGATCCGGATCATTTAACTTATGCGGATGGAGTCTATACCATCGGGGAGGGAGCTGGGCAGATGCCTTTCAGGAACCCGGATTTTAGGTTTAACGAGTTTCGTTCCAACTTGGTAGCCCGCTGGGAATACTTGCCCGGCTCCACGCTTTATTTCGTATGGGAACACCGGATGTCCAACCGGGACAACTGGTATTCCTCCGGCTGGGGAAGTAATCTGGATCGTATGTGGGGACTCCCCGCTACAAATACGTTCATGATCAAAATGAATTATTGGTTCAACTTGTAAATATGAGTGAGATTCATTAGTTTTGTATATTGATAAAGATATAATAAGATATGGAAGAGAAGAAAAGATTGACTCGTTCGAATAATAAGATGATAGGTGGCGTTTGTGCCGGTCTTGCGGAATACTTGGATATCGATCCGACGATCGTACGGATCGTGTGGGTATTGATGGTTTTCTTCGCTGGATTCGGCGGACTGTTATACGTTATCTTGTGGTTGGTAATGCCTAAACAACAGATCGGGTAAAGGATGAATTTTGAAATATCGTCTTCGTTCAGTCCCACGGGTGACCAACCTGAGGCGATTGCGGCGTTGTCGGAAGGGATCAAGAGCGGCGTTCCTTTCCAAACTCTTTTGGGTGTTACCGGTTCCGGTAAGACGTTTACGATCGCTAACGTGATAAAGGAAGTTCAGAGACCGACCTTGATACTCAGTCATAATAAGACGCTTGCCGCCCAGTTGTACAGTGAGTTTAAAGCGTTTTTCCCCAATAATGCGGTAGAGTACTTTGTCTCTTATTATGATTATTACCAACCGGAGGCCTATCTACCTTCTACCGATACCTATATAGAGAAAGACTTGGCGATCAATGAGGAGATCGATAAGCTGCGTTTGAGGGCTACGGCTTCCTTATTGTCGGGTCGTAAGGACGTGATCGTGGTCTCATCCGTATCCTGCTTGTATGGTATGGCGGATCCTACGGCTTTCGCCGAGAAAGTGACGCATCTGGAACGGGGTATGCGTATCGACCGGGATAAGTTGTTGCGCCGGTTTGTAGACGCCCTGTACGTGAATAATAAGCTGGAGTTCAAAAGCGGCTGTTTCCGTGTGAATGGTGATACAGTGGATATTTTCCCTGCTATCGAGACTTTCGACGGTATGGCGTATCGTATCGAGTTCTGGGATGATGAGATAGACCGCATCTCCTCTTTCAATCCGTTGACAGGCGAGGAGTATGATGAGCAGGATGAGTTGAATATTTATCCTACTAATTTATTCGTGACCACCCAAGATCGTATTAATATGGCGATTGGCCAGATCGATGTGGATTTGGGTACGCAGGTGAATCTCTTGAAGGAGATCGGTAAGCCCTTTGAGGCGAAACGCCTGTATGAACGTGTCACTTTTGATCTGGAAATGATCCGGGAGCTAGGGCATTGCTCGGGTATCGAGAACTATTCCCGCTATTTCGACGGACGTGCGGCGGGAGATCGTCCTTTCTGCTTGTTGGACTATTTCCCGAAAGACTTCATGCTTGTCGTAGACGAGAGCCATGTGACGATCCCGCAGATTCGTGCGATGTATGGCGGGGATTATGCCCGGAAGAAAAACTTGGTGGAGTATGGTTTCCGTTTGCCCTCGGCGATGGATAACCGTCCGCTTACCTTCGATGAGTTCGAGTCGTTGACGCCTCTAGGCATTTATGTGAGCGCTACTCCCGCCGATTACGAGCTGATAAAGAGCGAGGGAGTGGTGGTGGAGCAGGTGATACGTCCGACAGGCCTGCTAGACCCGATTATCGATGTCCGCCCTTCATTAAACCAAATCGATGACTTGATGGAGGAGATCACGCAACGCTCGGCGAAAAACGAGCGGGTCTTGGTGACTACCTTGACCAAGCGTATGGCGGAGGAACTGACTACTTATATGACCCGCATGGGGGTACGATGTAACTATATACATAGCGATGTAGATACCTTGGAGCGTGTACAGATTATGGACGACCTGCGGAATGGCCTGTTTGATGTGCTGATCGGTGTCAACCTGCTACGTGAGGGGCTGGACTTACCGGAAGTCTCGTTGGTCGCTATCTTGGATGCGGATAAGGAAGGCTTTTTGCGTTCCCACCGATCCTTGACGCAGACAGCCGGACGTGCCGCCCGAAACGTGAACGGAAAGGTTATCTTCTATGCCGATAAGATCACGGCGAGTATGCGACAGACCATGGACGAGACCAATCGCCGGCGGGAGAAACAGATGGCTTATAACGAGGCGCATGGCATTACTCCGAAGCAAGTCATGAAAAACAGTGTATCCATGCTTGCCGAGAAACAACAAACGGCGGAGCCTTACGCTTATATAGAGCCGGAACCAAGCTTGGTAGCGGACCCGGTCGTGCAATACATGAACCGTACGCAGCTTGAGAAGGCGATCGAGCGGACTCGCAAACAGATGACAGAGGCGGCGAAGAAACTGGATTTCATCGAGGCTGCCCAATTCCGTGACGAGCTGGTGAAATTGGAGGATTTACTGAAAACGAAAAAGGATTAGCTTATGAGAAGGGGAATGCTACTGCTCGGTTTTTGGATGTGTGTATGTATGGTGTTTTTAGTGAACGCCCAAGAGCATACATCCCGTAAATTGTATTGTACGGATGAGGATCGTGCTATTTTTGATCGGTATTGTACTCAGATGGAGCCTAAGAAGTCGTTACCCCTAGACGAGCTAATGATCCATACCGCCCTTTTCTTCCGGGGGACTCCTTATGTCGCCTCTACCTTGGAAAAGGAGCCGGAGGGCTTGGTGGTCAATCTGCGGGAACTGGATTGTACCACATTCGCGGAGACCGTATTGGCTTTATCCCGTACCCTGCGAGAGGAAAAAACTACCTTTGAGAACTTCTGTGAGAATCTACAACGGCTCCGGTACAGAGAGGGTACGATAGGGGATTACACAGATCGTTTGCATTATATGACGGACTGGTTCTATGAGAATGAGCGAAAAGGAATCGTGAAAGATATGGGGAGGGAAATCGGTGGTGTCTCCCTGCCTTTGGATTTATCTTTTATCTCTACGCATCCGGATAGCTATAAGCAACTGAAGAACCATCCGGAAAGAGTTCGAAGGATGGCCGATAAGGAAAAGGAGATAAACCTACGTCCTCATTATTATGTACCTAAACAGGAGATCGAGAAATGTTCGTCCGGAATCAAGAATGGCGATATCCTCTGTTTTGTTACTTCTATCAAGGGGCTGGACGTGACGCATGTCGGGATCGCCTATTGGAAGGATGGACAACTGACATTTATCCATGCCTCTTCTTCCGCTAAAAAGGTAATCATCCAAGCATCCTCCTTACGAGATTACGCCGAGGGGATAAAGAGCTGTAAAGGGATATTGGTAGCCCGCCCACTATCGATTCATTGAAATAACTCGAAGGCAAACTTGAATCCCATGCTTTGGTAATGCCAGCGATCGAATCCGGCGAATATCCCGATATTAAAGATATGGTTCCCTATCCCGTATCCGACTTCCGTATAGCTAGGCAAGACCGGTGTCCATAGCTGGCTCCAATAAAAGCGTTCGGAGAGGATATAGCGTGAGGCCGTTTGCATGAACTTTTTCGTGGAGTTGATGCGGAGAACCTTAAATAAGATAAAAGGGCTTTCATACATGAAATGTGCTTGTATATACTTATCGGAGGCATTGAACCACTCGCCTTTCAGTAGATTGAAGACTCCGCCAATCTGATCATCCCACGTATCGGGGAAATTCTTGCGGGTGAAATACCTAAAGTCTGCGAAATAGGTAGACTTCTGTTGTGTATAAAGACCGGCGCTGATATGATAGTTCAATCGTCTGCACAGGCCAAGCATAAGGCTTTGATGCACGTCCGCCTCTATACGTCCGTAATCTCCCGAGCTTTTCCCGACTCCGGGGATACCTCTCGCTATTTCGATTGATATCGTGGGGTAATATGAATAGACATACTCCTTCCGGTATCCGTCCATGCGATAATATTGGCGGGGGGTATAGGAGAAACCGAGCGTGGGCGTAAAGTCATTATAATTTTGGCTAAGTATTTCCTCTACATCATCCCCGGGATCAATCGCCACTTTCTTTTTAGAGGGGATACGGCGATGGTAAGAGATGCCTGTTGTTAATTGAAACCCATTGAATAACTCAATGGAGTTTTTTATTTCCGCATAGTAATGCTTGAAATACTCAAGGTTTAAATCATCGAAATTGAAGGTGGAATCCTTCAATTCCTCATTGATCTTTTGGGTGATCTCGGAAGAATAACTCTCATTACTGTTTCCTACTTCTACCGATAAAATTCCCCGTTTCTGCGGCGAGTATTCCCAATCGCCTCCGACCTTGAAAAATATCTGCTTGCGCTTGAATACGTAACCAATCTCCGGACGGAAACGAATTTGTTTGTCACGGGCGAATGTCTTGCTGATACGGAATCGCTGTTTGTAAGTGATGCCGTTACGGGCGGAATAACCCAATTGGAACGGATTTAGAAAGCCGGAATATTTAATACGGGTCGTTTTATAATCCATATTGACCGTATTCGTCAACTGCTCCGTTAGCTTAACGTACTTCTGGAGATCATCGGCCGTATCGATTTTACTTATATTCTGCTCTTGGGCTTTACTGTATAAGTGGGCTTCATCCGGACTCAAGGGATTGTCACGATGGATATTCCAATACGTGGAATCCCTGATAATAGGAACCGTATCGGACGAGAGTTTGTAATAATTGGTCAGGTCCAAGGATTTCCACTTATGGCTTTCGTTGTCCTCCTCCACCCATTCCACTTCCTGATACTTAAAGGAAGAATGGTAGGTGGTTGCCACCGCGTTTCCCAATACCCTATATCGGAGGAATAGATCTGCCTTCTCGGGCAGGATGAACCGCCTGAAATCCCGTCCGTAGCTCATGACTAGGTTGAATTCGGCGAAAGAGTAACGACCGTTCATATCGATCTTATCGATCGTCCATGACTGGTCGATGACATATAGATCCCCGCATACCAATTTCTGGCTCCATTGCTTCGGCAGGAAACGGATTTTGTAAATCGTCAAGCCGTTGATAGTCTCCAACCCTTCCAGATTGAATGTATAAAACTTAAAAGCGTTGCTAGCTATCGGCATGAAGATAGCATCATCGTAAGCGGTAGGGGAGTATACGTTCAAATTCAAGAAGGCCAAGGCCTCCTGTTGCTTTTTCCCGTTGGGTATGCTGTTTCCGTTGACCGCCTTTAGATCGTGAAGATAGTTCTGCGGAGCGTTAAATTTAGATTGGCTGACCATCTCAAAAAGCATATCCTTATTTTTTCGGTCGATAGGGAAGATATGGTGGGCGAGACGTATTAACATATTTTGTTTTAAAATTTCTGTACGTCCTTTGATATAGATCTCAGCCTCATATTTCGATACCGTATTTTGGTATTGGGTTGCCTTTTCGATAACAAGGTGCATGATCGAGTCCGCCCGTTCTCTCGTTTCTCGATTCCCCTTGCCAAAAGACAGGATCTTATCACTATAAGTATCAGTGCTCTTTGCGAAAATACTTATAGAGATTAAAATCAAGGTAAGTATCGAATATAACTTTTTCAACGATTTTACATTCTTTCCAGACAAACATAATGAATAAATTTCAGTTTAGACGTGAAAGAAAGTAAAATGTTACAATATGGTGTAATTAATCGTACAAAAGTTTTTATTTTATCAAAAGAAAAATCGTATATTTGTGCTTCATAAGTATGTTATATAGCAGTCGTGGTTAAACAGCAAAAAGAAGAGGTCGATTTATCGGCCAGTTTATCAGAGGTGTGGAGGGTTCTGACCGATAAGGAACGTGAGATCCTCCGTAGTAATTCGACGATCCAGCATTTCAAACGTAACGAGTTGATTTATTGCGAGGGCGACGAACCAAAGGACATGATGTGCTTGTTAAAGGGTAAAGTGAAGATTTACAAGGATGGAGTAGGTGGCAGAAGCCAGATTATCCGAATGATTAAGCCTGTGCAGTATTTTGGTTACCGGGCTAGTTTCGCTCAAGAAGATTACTTGACGAACGCTTCCGCATTCGAGGCTTCTACGGTTTGCATGATTCCTATGACAGTGGTTACGGGCCTTTTAATGAGCAATCCGAATTTGGCTATGTTTTTCATCCGACAATTATCCATTGATCTCGGTATCTCGGATGAACGTACGGTTAACCTTACGCAAAAACATATTCGTGGGCGATTAGCTGAATCTTTGTTATTCCTGAAAGATAGTTACGGGCTGGAAGAAGACGGTGCTACGTTAAGCATCTATTTGGCTCGTGAAGATCTGGCAAATCTATCTAATATGACTACATCGAATGCTATTCGCACGTTGTCCACCTTTGTGGCGGAACGTATCATTGCTTTAGACGGTAGAAAGATTAAGTTGATAGATGAAGATCGGTTGAAGAAGATCAGCAAGATGGGATAATTAGATTATTGATCGTAAAAATAAGAAATAAAGGGGCCTTTTTAGTAAGGGCCCCTTATTTTTTATAGGATCGCTTGGCGTAGACGTACCAAACGTGTCAAAAGATCTTCCAATAAATCCAGTTTTAGCATATTGGCCCCGTCGGATTTGGCTTGGCTTGGTTCCGGGTGGGTCTCTATAAATAGGCCATCCGTGCCCACGGCTATCGCGGCTTTCGCTATCGTCTCGATAAGGGCGGGTAATCCACCGGTCACGCCGGAGGTTTGGTTCGGTTGCTGCAAGGAATGGGTTACATCCATAATGACTGGGAAACCGAATGTTTGCATTTGCGGGATACCCCGGAAATCGACAACAAGGTCGGTATAGCCGAATGTCGTTCCCCGCTCGGTGATCATGACATTATCATTTCCCGCGTCCACTACCTTTTGTACGGCGAATTGCATGGCACCCGGCGAAAGGAACTGTCCTTTCTTTATATTGACGATTTTCCCGGTCTCGGCCGCCGCTACCAATAAATCCGTTTGGCGGCATAGGAAAGCCGGGATTTGAAGGATATCGACATATTCGGCGGCCATGGCAGCTTCCGTTGTCTCATGGATGTCGGTAACAGTGGGAATATTGAACGTCTCGCCCACCTTCCGTAAGATCTTTAACGCCTTCTCATCCCCGATGCCCGTGAAAGAATCCAGACGGGAACGATTCGCTTTCCGATAGGAGCCTTTGAATACATAGGGTATATGCAGTCTTTCCGTGATACCCACTATTTTCTCGGCGATACGTAACGCCATATCTTCCCCCTCGATTACGCAAGGACCTGCCATCAAGAAGAAGTTCTCGCTTTTATTTAGATCGTTTATTGTTATCATAGCTGATTATTTAGAATTCGCATTGTTGTCGCTATTTTTTCTTCGGTCGGTAGGGTGGCGTCTATCCAATGAATCTCGCAACCCCGGCGTTCCATGCCCCGGAACCAAGTCATTTGCCTCTTGGCGAATTGATGGATAGCTATCTCGAGTTGCGAGACCATCTCCTCAAAAGAAAGTTCCCCGATAATATATAAAGTAAGAAACTTATATTCCAATCCGTAATAGATCAGGTCCTCCGGTTTAACACCCGTAGCCAAGATCGTACGAACCTCATCCACCATTCCTTCGTCCAACCGGGTCCGCAAGCGTCTGGATATTTTTTCCCTACGTAATTCCCGGTCGATATGGATACCGATGATCAGGCTGTTGATCGGATTATATTCATTTACGTCTGGTGCCTGAGTCTTATAATACTCCTCGATCTCGATCGCACGGATAGCCCGCTGGGCGGTGTCCACGTCCGTTTTATTATGTAATATCTTATAAGAGGCGAGGATGGTTTCCAGCTCCTCCAAGGTTTTATTCCTCAAGGATTCCCTTAGCTCAGGATTTTGAGGCACGTCTAATAGCTTATATCCTTTTAATACGGCCTCTATGTACATCCCGGTTCCTCCGCATAAGATCGGGAGTTTACCCCTCCGCTTCATATCCTCATAGACCCGGAAAAAGTCATGCTGATACTCAAATACGTTATATTTATAGCCGGGCTCGCAGATATCGATCAAGTGATAGGGGATTTGTTTTCCATTCACGTTGTAATCGGCCAAATCCTTACCCGTCCCGATATTCATGGAACGATAGATCTGCCGGGAATCAGCGCTGATGATCTCCGTATCCAACTGGGCGGCGAGAGCGGCGGCGAAGGTCGTCTTTCCGGAAGCCGTAGGCCCTAGAATCGTGATAAGTTCATATGATTTCATGATACAAACGTACGAAAAAAAAGGCCATCCTCAAAGAGGATAGCCTTTTCTATGTAGAGTGGTAATAAATTACTTACCAGCGATAACGCGAGCCATCTCACAAACTTTGTTTGAATAACCCCACTCGTTGTCGTACCAAGATACGATCTTAGCGAAGTTAGAATCCAAAGAGATACCAGCTTTAGCGTCGAAGATAGAAGTGTTAGCACAGCCACGGAAGTCAGTTGAAACAACTGCGTCTTCAGTATAACCAAGAACACCTTTCAATTCGCCTTCAGAAGCCTCCTTCATTGCAGCGCAGATGTCAGCCATAGAAGCCTCTTTCTCAAGAACTACTGTCAAGTCAACAACAGAAACATCAGAAGTCGGTACACGGAAAGCCATACCTGTCAATTTGCCGTTCAATACAGGTAATACTTTACCTACAGCCTTAGCGGCACCCGTTGAAGAAGGGATGATGTTCTCAAGGATACCACGACCACCTCTCCAGTCTTTCTTAGAAGGACCGTCTACAGTCTTCTGAGTAGCTGTAGCAGCGTGAACTGTCGTCATCAAACCTTTAACGATACCGAACTTGTCGTTCAAAACCTTAGCGATAGGAGCCAAGCAGTTTGTAGTACAAGAAGCGTTAGAGATAATGTCTTGACCTGCGTAAGTTGTATGGTTAACACCGTAAACGAACATAGGAGTAGCGTCCTTAGAAGGAGCAGACATGATAACTTTCTTAGCGCCAGCTTGGATGTGCTTGCGAGCTGTCTCGTCTGTCAAGAAGAAACCAGTAGACTCAACAACAACGTCAGCGTCAACCTCGTTCCATTTCAAGTTAGCAGGATCCATCTCAGCAGTTAAACGGATCTTGTTACCGTTTACAACCAAAGCGCCGTCTTCTACAGCTACTTCGCCGTCGAAACGACCGTGTACTGAGTCATATTTCAACATGTATGCCAAGTAATCAGCATCCAAAAGGTCGTTGATACCTACAACTTGAATATCGTTGCCAAAGTTAGCAACTGCAGCACGGAACACCATACGTCCGATACGGCCAAAACCGTTAATACCTAGTTTGATCATTGTAATAAAACTTTTTATGGGTTTATTAATAATAAGTCTTTATTTTTATCTCTTATCCATCGCAAGGAGTAGATATTCATTTTATCCTTGCTTTAACGACTGCAAATGTAGTCATGTTTTTTGTATTGAGCCTTATAATATAGCGAGAAAAAAACTGCCCTCTAACATAAATTAATTGTTGGAGGTTATTTCTTTTTCTTGAATAAGAGATTTGAGAACCATTTTTTCGCTTTTTTGATTCCCCACGTCATAATAAATGGTTGAGCGAGATCCCAAGCGATGGGAATCATACCTTTCGCTATGGATAAATAGTCTGAGATCCCTAAAGCGATGGAGGGTTGTCCGGCCGTTACGGGAGCTGTGTTCTTGTCGTTTGTTTTTGTCGTTGACTTATTGCTAGGGAAAAGGAGAGACGATAGTCCGGATAACAACAAACTTCCGGCGTTCTCCTGTATATAAGAGAAATCCTCATTCAATTTCTGTTCCTGCCGCTTACATTGTCTCTGTATGCGTTCTTTGTCAGAAATCAGTTTCTCCAGTGGGGTTTGCTGGTTGTTCATCGTTTGTCGCATTATTTTTATCGTCATTCGCCGTCATGGCGGCTATTACCTCATTTAATACTTTTGTGCTGATCCTGTCCCTATTCATTATTATAATGCCGATAAGTAGCAGGTACAAGACCGCCACGATACCGAATCCGAACCCGGAGGAGCCGAGCCAATCCCCTAGGAAGAAGCCCAAGGCCAAGAATATGAACAAGATGGCGAAGAATGCCAAAAACAATAATATCAAGCCATATGAGAGAACGGCTATGACTTTACCCGTTCTCTCATATGTACTCAACTTTAGGAGCTCAAGTTTTAACTCCACATAAGCCGATACATCTTCTTTCAGCTCACGGAAGACTGTTCCTGAATCTTTCTCCATACAAAGCTTATTCAGCTACGATTTCTTCTGTTGCCTGTACTACTTCTTGCTTTCCTTCTTTATATTTGGCAAGAGCGGAGTTAAAACCTTCTTTTACTTTTCCGACAACACCGTTCAATTCTTCCAGTAATTGTTCTCTCTTATCTGTCGCTGCCAAATAACCTACAGCGGCACCAACAGCCGCGCCTACTACAAGGCCAAGTAATAATTTTGAATCTACGCTTTTCATAACTTTTTCTTTTTAGAAGTTTCCACTAAGATAACGTATTTATTTGGATTAAGGTTTATCCTTGTCTTAACTTTTGTTGTTAAAAAAAGTTATCCTTTTAAGACCTTCACGGCAACCCAGTTATTTCTTTCGTTATAAGAATCCAATTTCAGCCCGTTTTTCTGACATTCAGCTTCTATCGCCGGGATATCTTCTACATAAAAGCCGCTCATAAATAGGATGCTTCCCTGTTTCATACTGTTTGTATATTGACAAATGTCATTCAGGAGGATGTTCCGGTTGATATTGGCGAAGACGATGTCGAATAGCCCGAATTCCTTGATTTTCTCGGCGCCGCCCAAGGCAACTTGTATGTCTTCGGTATGATTCAGGCGGATATTCTCTAGGGCGTTGTTATAAGCCCATTCGTCGATGTCGATGGCCGCTACCCGTTTCGCCCCTTTCAGCCGGGCCAAGATGGCCAGCACGGCTGTGCCGCATCCCATATCCAGTAACTCCTTGCCTTCTAGGTCTAGTTTCAGCATCTCGCTTATCATCAAATAAGTCGTTTCGTGATTGCCGGTGCCGAAAGCCATTTTCGGGTCTATTATTATATTATATGTATAGCCGGGCTCCGCCTCGTGGAAGGAGGCACGGATGATGCATTCGCTTCCGATCCGGATCGGTTTGAAATAATTCTTCTCCCACTCCTCATTCCAATCCTTGCTTTCTACCCATTTGGAGGTGTAATCGATCCGGGTATTCTCTAGCGGAAAGTCGGCCAGTTTATCATCCAATGTCTTTTTGTCGTATAAAGCCTCGGATATATATCCCAGCAAACCCTTCTCGCTTTCCGTAAAGCTCTCAAAACCGATTTCCCCCAACTCGGCGGCCAGCACGTCATTGATAATCTCTTTCTCGATAGGGGAGGTGTATGTGAAACTAAGTTCGTAATAGTTCATGTCGTATCTTTTTTATGATAAATGTTCCTTTAAAAAAACAACTAAATTATTTAGCGTATCCGCATCAAGGTCCCAATGGTCTTTATTCCTATATTCTCTATTAGGTTCCTTTATTTTTTCCTTCTGTGTTTTAGAGGTCCCTAATAATACCTCCAGATAGGCATATATCTTTGTCTTTTTCGCAGGAAGTGTAAGAGGGGTATCTTCTCTCCAAGGCAATACTACCTGTTTCAATGCTTCCTCATAGCTGGTCCAACAATCCATGACAGGTTGATTTTCTGGATTGATTATCTTTTCTAACAAATCTTCCAATTCTCCTGTATCTTTATTGTTTGGAAATAGGAATAACTCGAAATCCACATGACAGCGTTCTTTCCACAAGATTAATTTCTTCTTCCTGTCTTCAAAATCAGCATCAGCATCAAAGATTACAAGGTTAACACCGCCATCTGCCGAAGTTCTGTTCATCTGATTCACATAAACTTCTTCTGTTTTAGGAGAAACGAGACAATTCCAACCGGATGTTTTGATAATATTACCCTGATCGATAGAAGTCTTAAATAAAAATTCCAATAGCTGTGAAATAAATCGCTTATCGGCGTCTCCTTCAACGAAAATCTTAAAAAGTTCTTTCATCGCCTGATTTCTATTTCATTGTCAATCGCCTCTTTCAATCCTTCAAAGGAATATCTGTAAGCTTGAAAACCAGCCTGCTTAGTCTTTGCGATATTGTAAACATTGGCAAGTTCACGAAGGCTTTCGTCATCTTGCATGACAGCCTCAAGACTTTGCAGGCACTCCAAGTTATGTGTAGTTACAAACAGCTGTATATTATGCTTTTCTATGAATTTCAGCAAAACCCTCCACATCAGTTTGTGGGTGGTATAATGAAGGCCGTTGTCGAATTCGTCAATCATGACAATGTGGTAATCCTCGCTGGCGATAGTGGCCATGATATTAATCATGCGCCTTACTCCATCGCCTGCCATGCTGATAGGCAGAAGTTCGTGCAATCCTTTCATGGCAAGATATAATCCATCCGGTAAAGCTTCTATGGATTCTATATCCGGATCAAACTCTTTCAAAGCATCAATGACAACCTGCTTCTTGTTCCTTTTTACCAATGTCGCAAAATTACTGGATGCGTTATTGTCATTTTTGTCCACAGGAATGAACAAGCAATTCAAATCCTCCTTATAAGTGGCATCTAGCGTTTGTTGCAGGGTTCCGTCCACACCGACGAATAAGGCAGTATGATACGAGAAGCCATCTTTTTCCTGCACATCAAAATCAAAATTCAATTGTTTGACAGTTGATTTTAAAGAGATGTCACTGGAAGAGGCTTCGGTCGTATTTCGAAAAAAGGGAGAGAAAGTGAGTCTTCGTACAGAAGTTCCGGTTTTTGCCTTTAACAGAGGCTGATTGTTAAAATCAATATTATGAAACAGGTATTTCAAGCTGTCCATATCGGAATTAGTCTGTGTTCTCGAGTAATTTACCCGCATGGGCATTATCGGATTGGCCATACCTACCAACATGAAAACGGCTTCTAATATAGTGCTCTTACCTACATTATTAGCGCCAACAAATACATTCAATCCAGACAATCGGTCTATTTTTATAGAATCGAAGCCCCTGAAGTTGGAAATTTCTATTTCGTTGAATTTTTTATCCATTAATAGTTGATTTTAGCCAGTACTTACTTTCCAAACTGCGTATATATCTACAAATATAGTTACATTTTATGGAAAACAATACAATACGTCTTCAAAATAATTGATATTCTTTCTCCGCATCGAAGCAGGGGCAAGCCTTGCGAATGTTGGTGCTGAGTTGATAATGTCCTAAGATACGTGCCGACGGGTAATCACGGCGTAGCTGCCGCAAGAGATTGAGCAGGGTACAACGCTGGGCATACGTCCGGGTATCCGCGGGAAGTCCTCGCTCATCCAATCCACCCTCGTAGCAAATACCCAGACTGTGATCGTTCCAGCCCGAGGCGTGTGCCCCGATCTGGTTCTCCGGCCGGCAGCGGTGCAGCTCGCCATCCCGGGTGATATAGTAATGATAGCCGATGTCGGCGAACCCACGATCCTTATGTGCGCCTCGAAGCGCTTCCACTGGAAAATCCCGGTCGTAGCGTGTTGCGCTGCAATGAATTACAAGGAGGCGAACCTCCCTGTAATTCTGGTAAAAGCAATATTGTTTCATTTTTATTCTTTTTTTAGTTTGTGTGTTACTTTTCTCTTGAAAGAAAAGTAACCAAAAGTTCAAGGCTGACGCGGACGGGCTACTCGTCGGCCTTCGCTCGCTGTCGCGTCCCAACTCGCTTCGCTCAAACAGGGACGCTCCTGTCGCTCACTTCGGCCGCCTCGCTTTACGCCCGCCCGCTAAGGCCGGATGGAGAGCCGTTCCCGGCTCTTTGAGGAGAGGCCGGCCCCTTGAGAAAGACTGTCCTTCTGGGTAGAGGGTGTCCTCTTTTGGGGAGGTTGTCTTCTTTAGGGAGTGGGAACGGGTGGGGGAGGCTTGCTAAAACAATTGGCAAGCTTGCAGGCCGAAGGCCCCTGCGATGGCGGTAGCAACAGCGATGATCACTTTGAGAATGGTACTCCAAACAGACTTCTTCATGATAATTAATAATTAATAGTGAACAATGAATAATGATATCCCGGCTGATATAAGAGGAAAGCGACGCTTTCCTTAGGACGGCCTCAGCGGACGGGCGTAAAGCGGAGAGACCGTAGCGAGCGCCCGGAGCATCCCTGTTTGAGCGCAGCGAGTTGGGATGCGACAGCGAGCGAAGGTCTCGAAGTAGCCCGTCAGCGTCAGCCTTGACCTTTTGGTTACTTTTGGGTCAAGCCAAAAGTGACATACCGATTGGGTACAAGCCAAAAAGTGACACGCTAGATCTCGTCAGGCGATTCCGAGTCGTCCCCTCCGGAAGCGGGCTTCTTGCTGATATCGACAGAGGTCTCCCCGGCCTTCTCCGCACGAAGCACGGCTTGCTGAGCCTTGCGACTGGCCACCGGCTGGAACTCCAGTCCGGCGAAGATGTTCTTCAGGTCCTCACCCGGTATATACTGGATGTTGACACCGGTGATGTTTGTAGATGTGAATTTCTCAAGACTCTCCGCCCCCTCGTTGAGTATCTGTAGACGGAATTTGCCTAAATCGCCGAAATCCACCTGCTTTCCCTCTTGGAGGGCATCGAGCAGGTTCTCGACGGTGGAGATCAATACCGCTACCACGTCCGCACGGCTGACGGTGGTTTGCATGGATACCCGGCGACTCAGTTGCTTGAGCGACAGCTCTCCATTGACCTGTGCCGTGGCGTACGCTTTCGCCGGCTCGTCTTTCTTCAAGGGGTTGGGCCGAAGGGCCACACTGTAATTTAATGCCATAGTTTTGATAATTAAAAATTGATAATTGATAATTGAAAATGGGATCGATCTGTTTTCGATTACGAATGTACGACTTCCGGTTTCCTCCGGAATGAGTCTCGTAGAGGCGGTGTGAAATCGAGGGGAATAAGGTGATAAAAGATGAATATTAGTGGATCGGATCGTTGCCGGATTCGTACTTTTTTAGTATCTTTATTCCTGTAAATGAATGAAAAATACCTATTTTATGCAGACAAATAACGAATATCTGGATGAGTGGCCGGTGCGCCCTTATAGCAAACGGGAGTTGGCCATAGCCTATGCTCCCGATATCAGTCCGAGTTCCGCTCTCAACCGCTTGGCGGGATGGGTCCGACATCATCGGAGGCTCAGCGATGAGCTGGATGAGACAGGCTACCAAAACCGGCAGCGGATTTTCACCTCCCTGCAAGTGGAACTGATCTTTCGCTATTTGGGCCGTCCTTGAACGAGGGTCTTCCACGTTCGCTTTCGCATGCGTATATCGGCATCGCTTCATGCGTATATTGACGTTAGCCCACACGTATATCGGCGTGGCCCTGTACGGGCGTAGGCGTGAGGCGATGCCGGTGTACGTGTGGGGCGTGCGACTTATGCGAGTAATGCAAATAATGCAAGTAATGCAGTACCTGTTTTCCCACACACGTGCGTACATAACTTAAAAGAAGAGGAGGAAGAGGGATTATGTTTTCTTATAATCCCCTCGTTTTTCTCCCTTTCGGACGATTCCCTGTTTCTGCCAACGTTGCAAGCAACTGCATGCGGTGTTTTTGGGTATCTTCAGCTTCTCGGCTTCTTCCAAGAGGGATTGATAGGTGAAACTCGTATCCAAGGTGATGAAGAGACGTTCTTGGTCGGCCATGCCCCGGTTCTTCACCTCGTTGGCGGGAAGGAACGAGAGTATGTGTACGGCGTGTAGGTACATAGGCTCGGCCAAGGAAAGGACCGCTTGGAAATCATCCTCTTGGATGGAGAGATCCCAGCGGGTGATGATCCCGTCCTTGATATTGTCGGCGCAGATCTGCGAGTCTGGCGTGAGCCGGGGCGACTTGCGCAGGCTGGCGATGAAGTCTCCCGGCTCCTCGGCTTTTGCCTTTTCCCGTCCCAAGGAATTGAAGGAGGTCATCTCTTTCTTATACCTTTTCATCTCCTCCGCCACGGTCGCCCGGATCTCGTCGTGGATCGGTTGCACGAGCATTCGCGTCCACGCGAGCACGCCTTTTCCGGAGGCGGGAGGAGCGACGACGAAGGTTTGCAAACTGGAGAAGAACCATTTGCCTCCATATAGGAACCGCAGCGTCTGGGCGAGCGAGGCGCCCAAGGTGGTGAGCCCACCGAGGAGGAGTACATCCCGTTGCTCCCGGCTCTGTCCGAACGCCATGATCTGCCGCAACATCCGGGGCCACTCATGCCCCTCGGGGAAGAAGGGCAGGTGGGTGAACGGATCGACCTGCTCCTCGATCTCGGTCTCTACATTATTATCGCACGCACGTGTGTGGGAAACAGGTGCTGCATTATTTGCATTACTTGCATTACTTGCGTGCGTATCGCGGGGGCGGCTTGGAGGCTCCAAGCGTACGCCCGCCAGTTCGGCCAAGTGGAAGGCCGTACCGAGGTGTATCCTGTGGTCTCCCTTTTTCAAGGAGTTGGAGAAAAGTCGTTCGGCCTTCTCCCGGTTAAACTTCACCGATAGGGAACACAGGGCGATGAAACCTTCTCGTCCTGCCTCGCCGCAATCGTTGGCGATGGCAAACGCCAAGCGCACGTATTCACAATATCCGGGGGCGATATCTACACCCGCCGAACGAACCGCTTCTACTAAGCGGGATAAACTGTCTGACATGTAATTTATGATTTATGAGTTATGATTTCAAATCCTAAAGAGCGCGTTGGGATCATGACATAGGAAACAGGAGCGGACGATGTCTTTGCCGCTCGGGTCTACTTTCTGGGAGCCTCGCGTCTCTCCGTCGCCATACACATATTCCACGTAGTTCATCACGCCTAGGATATGCTCGGAGATATAGGCGGGTGTCTCGTTTCCGGGATGTTCCGGATAGGGGACGAAAGCCTTTACGCCTCGTTCGCTCGGGCTGATGAAGCAGAGAGCGGGGCATAGGTAGGCATCGTCGAACAGCTGTCTTCGGAGGGCCTCCGCCTCCGCGGTAGAGTCCAATCCGTCTACATCCACTACCACCAATCCGCTCGGGGCCAGGAGCCGATCGCTTTTCCGGTAGGAGAAAGTCCCGCAAGGCGTGACATACGGTAGCGTTTGCCGTTTCAGCTCGCTGAATCGTTCCTTGTCACCCGTCTCAAGCGGGAGGCGGAGCTGCCGGGTGAGGCGTTCGAGGGCCGGATCGCCGGTGATGAGTCGGGCCACCTCCTGTAAGGTGACTTCTCGACTGGGATATACGGTAGCCGGTCGTGATACTCGTCCCGTTAGGCTATCTTTGACCGGTGAGATCGGGGCTGCGAAAAGGGACATTTTAAATTCATTTTTCATGTATTCTTTTTCTTAGATTAACGGCGGTGAAGGTCGGATTAATAAAATAAAGTGCGGGACGAACAGTTCGTCCCAATGTTAATGGTGTTGACATGATTAAATAAAAGATAACAGAATAAACAAGGATTTAAGGAGGATTTATATGAAAAAAGAAGACGTGGTGGGGGGTATGTTGGCTTATATAGCCCACCTTCGTGAGGTGGGGCGTTATTCCACGGCGAAGAGTTATCTGGACGCTTTACGCTCGTTCAAGTGTTTTTGCGGGATGGAGGAAATCCCTTATGCCTATATAGACAAAGAGAGGCTCTTGCTTTATCAGGCATGGCTGTCGAAGCGGGGCTGTATGCGCAATACGGTGTCCACCTATATGCGGCGAATCCGGCATATCTATAACTTGGCGGTGGAGGCTGGCGAGGTTTCGTATATCCCGAATCTGTTCAAGGGGGTGTTTACAGGCGTGGAGAGCAAGCGGAAGAAGGCGTTGCCTCTGGATAGCTTGCGCTCGTTGATGGGGAGTCCGAGAGTTGAGCCGGAGATGCGGAGAACCCAGCTGTGTTTTTGCCTGATGTTCTCGTTCAGCGGGATGGCGTTCGTGGATTTCGCCCATTTGCGGAAAGAGAATGTCAAGGACGGGGTCTTGTCGTACCACCGTCAGAAGAGCGGGTCTTTCATCCGGGTGGAGATCCCGGCCGATGTACGGCTCTTGTTGGAAGAGTTGGCGGTTTGCACGGACAAGGACTCGCCTTACCTGTTCCCGTTTCTGAGCGGGAAGAAAACGGGTGAGGCGGCCTATGCGGAATACAACGGCGCCTTGCTGCGCTTTAACCGCGACTTGAGGTCGCTGGCGGAGACTTGTGGTGTGGGTGAGCCGGTCACCTCGTACACGATCCGTCACTCTTTCGCCACGACTTTGAAGGAACAGGACGTACCGATCGAGATGATCAGCGAGCTGTTGGGGCATACGTCTATCAAGACCACGCAAATTTACTTGAAGAGCTTTTCCTTGGAACGTCTGTCGGCGGTGAACCGGGCTTGCTTCGAGAGCGTGTATAAACCGGTATCCGAGGTGGGGTAAGAGGTTGGCTACTCGGGAAGTAGCGTATTCTTTCATGCCGCGAATGTAGTAAAAAATAACAAATAGCAAACAATCATTAGGCTTTTGTTTGCGCTTCGACCTTGATTCTCCTTAAATCTTCGTTCTTATTGCTCATGTATAGACATGACAATAGAGACGAAATGACCTCGTATTTCCTACATCATTACGTCCCTTCTAAAAATCGAACATACCTTTTTGTAGAGACGGGGCGTGCCCCGTCTCATCCCCTCAAAATGGTATTTTAAATTACTGTCAGACGGTGGGAGACGGGGCACGCCCCGTCTCTACAACTGGGTGATAACCATTTTCCAACCTTTTACGCTACTTCCCAAGTAGCCTAATATTTCAACCGATGGTGATTTTCAGAAAAGCCATTTTTAAAAACATAAAGTATTGTTTATCAGGAGTAAATAGGGCGCTCTTGGTAGGGCTTTGAATTGTCGTGAGGCTTGAGTGGAGATCCTGATATAATCTTAGGAAAAGATAATCATAATGATGAATGTTTTGAGAGACGGTTGCTCGGAGAGGGGTACGGCGCGGGTTGGCAAGCGTCATGACCTGAAGACTGTACGCTGGTACGTGCTCACGCTTCCTACTACGGGTGTGGCACGACGTGACAAGATCAGCCCCGCGAAAAGCTTGGATGCCGAGCTTTCCCGGCGCAAGCGTCGTGGGGAGACGTTGTTCGAGTATTTCGCCCCCTCGTATGTGGAGGTAAGGAAGGTGGATGGCAAGATGGTCAACACGAAGCGGCCCTTGCTGTTCAACTACGTGTTTATTCGCTCCTCGGTAGAGGAAATCTTCCGCATGAAGCGTACGCTCCCCCTGTACAATTTTCTTCCCCGGGTTTCTTCTGGGGGTATGACCCATTTCCCTTACCTCTCGGATGACGAGATGGGAAATTTACGTTGGGTGGCGGAATCTTATTCCAACGAGCTTCCGGTGTACGTTCCGGACAGCGGCCGCTTGCTGAAGGGTGACCGTGTGCGTATCACGTCCGGCTATTTCGCCGGAATGGAGGCGGAGGTGGTGATCCAGCCGGGTGGCGGTCATAAAGATGTGATGGCTCGTATCCTCGATTGCATGTGGGTTCCCTTGTTGGAGGTGAAGCCGGGCGAGTATGAGCTGATCGAGCTGAACACAAAGGGTAAGCACGTCTATACCCATCTGGATAACGACCGTCTGCGGGAGGGTTTGCACGATGCCTTGGGACGTTACCATGCCTCCGGCAGCGTATCAGAGGAGGATACTCGTTTGGCCCGTGAGGTGTTGAGATCCTACGGTTCGCTCCGTGCGGAGACGGACGTGATGCGTTGCAAGATCTACTCATTGCTTCTTTCTGCCTACAAGTTGTTGGGCGATGAGGAGGAGTTCACACGTTTGCATGACACGATGCGTGGTATGCAAACGGTGGTGAAAGCTCCGCAATCCCGTGCCTTGTTGCTGGTGACGCTCTACGGTTGCACGGACAGCGCCCTTTACCGGCAGATGGCGCATGAGGTGGTGGATCCGTGGCGGGGTGAGTCCTCGCCCAAGAAAAGCAAGTTATCCTTGATCCGCCGACTGGACGATTGCGATCGCTGGCTGAAACACGAAATCAGTTGACAGTTTAAATCAAAAATCATAAATCAAAAAAAAATGTCTTCCCTTCCTTCCGGCGTTCGTTTGGTGGCGTTGCTGAACGAGCATTTGGGTGATATCATGAGCCGCGAGCGAACGAACACTGCTTCCATCCATTTGTATTGCACGGGTCCTTACTGGGTGGCGTTCGAGTACTCAGCCTATCAGTTGCGCCGTGCGTTCCCGGACAGCGAGGTTACGCCGATGCGCTTGCTCGGCTACCCGTTTCCTGTGGTGATGGTATCTGTGACGGATCGTTCGCTTCGTTCGTATGCCCGCAAGCACATCTTGCGAAGAGATGATAAGGATTACAAGCAATTAACTGTACCCGGACTCTCCCTTGTGGACTACCGGGAGTGGCATGCTGGCGAGGTGAAAGGGTTGCCTTTATTGAATAACTAACTAGACATGATAATAAAAGAGAGTTTGGAAAAACCTACTGATTTTATTCCGGATGGGATGAATGCTTTCGAACGTAACGTGAAGCGTATTGGGGATTGTCTTTTGTCCTTCATTGCTTTGATCGTATTCTCACCATTGTTCTTGATTTGCTATATCGCCGTGAGGCTTGAGGATGGCGGTCCGGCTATATTTAAGCAAGAGCGTATCGGTCGTTTCGGTCGTCCGTTTCATATCTATAAGTTCCGCAGCATGCGTTTGGACGCTGAGAAATTCGGCCCCGCCCTTTACAAGGGAGGCGCTGACCCCCGTATGACCCGTGCGGGGAAGTTCCTGCGCGAGCATCATTTGGACGAGTTACCCCAATTGTGGAATGTCTTCATCGGTGATATGTCTTTTATCGGTCCCCGTCCGGAACGGAAGTTCTACATCGACCAGATCATGGAACGTGATCCCCGCTATCGTTATCTTTATCAAATCCGTCCGGGCGTGACCTCGTATGCCACGCTCTACAATGGCTATACGGATACGTTGGAGAAGATGCTTCGTCGCTTACGCTACGACCTGTTCTATCTGGAGCATCGCTCGTGGTGGTTCGATTTCAAGATATTGGTGAAGACTTTCTTGAACATAGCGTTCGGGAAGAAATTCTAAATAAGGATAACCAAGGAGAGCAATTTTGTCCTCCTTTAAATCAAAAATACCATGAAGAAAGTATTGAAAGGCTGGCTCATCGACAATGCGGTGACCACCGACAACAAGACGGACAAGATCCTGCTGCTAGCTTCGGCTGGAAGTTTAACTTTGGATGACGTGTTGGAGGAGATGTACAAGCAAGACACCGGTTTACGCCCGGAGACGATGCGTCACTCTGTGACCCTCTACCATCGGGTAGTAATGGACTTGATCTTAAACGGCTATAGCGTGAACACTGGTCTGTTCCGTGCCGTCCCCCAGTTGAAAGGCGTGGTCGAGGGTGGCGTTTGGAACAAGGAGAATAATTCCATCTATGTCTCTTTCACGCAAGACAAGGCTCTGCGCGAGGCGATCGCCAAGACCGTGGTGGAGATCCTCGGCGAGAAGTCTAACATCATGTACATCCTGGAGACCGAAGATCGTAAGACGGGCTTGAAGGACGGCAGTGCGACGGCGGGCCACAACTTCTTCGTCCGTGGTGCGATGCTGAAGGTGGTTGGTGATGACGAGTCGATAGGCGTTACGCTGACCGATTCCAAGGGTGCCGCCACGAAGCTGACGGACGACCAGATCACCATCAACAACCCCTCTTCGCTCACGCTGCTCCTGCCAGCGGGCCTGACCGAGGGCGAGTATACGCTGACGGTGACGACGCGGTATTCCGCTGCGAGTCGTTTCTTGAAAACGCCCCGTAGCGTCAGCGTGCAGGTTTGGATCGGCGGTAAGCCCGCCGATGGAGGTGGTGACAGCGAAAGCCCGGACGAAATATAGGGCTTGCTGTCTAATCCCATCAGACAGCTCTGTCAAATCACCTTAGACAGGACTGTCTGAAGTCCTTAGACAGGGTTGTCTGAAGGGATCAGACAAATCAAGGATGAAATGGCAAAGACAGATTCACGAACATCCAAGAGCATAAAAAACAGTTCGGTGGCGTTGGTGTTTTATTTCATCAACCTAATCCTTCAGTTTTTTTCAAGGAAGATTTTCTTAGATTATTTGGGGGCGGAGGTGCTGGGGTTGAATACTACGGCTACCAATTTGCTGCAATTCTTGAACCTTGCGGAGTTAGGGGTGGGATCGGCTATCGCTTGTACCCTTTATAAACCGCTTGCTGAGAAAGACACGAATACAATCAATGAAATCGTCTCCTTGCAGGGATGGCTCTATCGGCGTATCGCATGGATCGTGATAGCCGGGAGTGTAGTCTTGATGGCTTTTTTCCCTTGGATCTTCGCTAAGATGCCGTTGCCCTTATGGTATGCGTATGCCTCTTTTGGGGTGTTGTTGGTGAGTGCCTTGCTAAGTTATTTCGTGAATTATAAACAGATCGTTTTGTCTGCGGACCAACGGGAGTATAAGATACAGTACAGCTATAAGGCCTCGATGTTGGTAAAATTACTTTGTCAGATGTTGGTGATCCGATTTTTGGATAATGGATATGTTTGGTGGATGGTATTGGAAGTGGTGTTTGCGGTGGTGGCTTCGGGGGCTTTGAATCAGGTGATTACTCGGACTTATCCCTATTTGGAAACAGATATGGATAGTGGTAAGGAGTTGGCAAAAAAATATCCGGATATACTTACGAAGGTCAAGCAACTTTTTTTTCATAAGATAGCGGGATTTGCGTTGACGCAGAGTAGTCCTATCATTATATATGTGTATACCACATTAACGATTGTAGCTCTTTATGGAAACTATATGTTAGTTATTCTTGGTGTAATAACATTTCTTACGGCAATGTTTAATGGGATAACGGCAGGTATTGGTAATTTGATAGCTCAGGGAGATAAACAGCATGTTATAGATGTGTTTGAAGAATTGTTTTCAATAAATTTCTTACTAAGTAGTGTTATTTGTTTTGGTGTCTACAAATTGCTTCCTTCTTTTATTGAACTTTGGATAGGATCAGATTATTTATTAGATAATACAACACTCATATTGTTAGTTATTTATACATATATTAGTCTAACACGGCAGGTAATACATGCTTATATCAATGCATATGGACTATTTGGAGATATTTGGGCTCCTATAACAGAAGCTGTGATAAATATTGGAATGTCTGTTTTATTGGGATATTTTTATGGACTGAATGGAATTCTTACTGGGGTTTTGTTTAGTCTATTTTTGATCGTTTTTTGTTGGAAACCTTATATGTTATATATGAATGGGTTTAAAATAAAATTTAGCTATTATATTGTAATGTATGTGAAGCATATAGCTATACTGACTATTTGTCTTGTTATAACTTGTTTTGTTTTGAATCGTTTTGAGTTGGATGCGAATATTTCTTTGGAATATTTTGTTTTTTCTATTGTGGTATATAATGGTTTATTTTTGGTGATTTTGTTTGGATTTTCTTTTTGTGTTTTACGAAGTTTTAGGTCGTTTTTATATCGATTTTTAAATAAGATATAGTTTTATTTTTATGTCGTGATAAGAAGAGAGTAATTGAGGAATATAATTATTGAAGTGAGAAAAATAATGCAAATTTTGATATGTGTCATTTTGAAATGAAATACTTTAATTTGAATATTAGCATATAGATGATAATTAATGGATCTATTGAGTTGTAATATTGTATTAACAATTTGTTTTTTATGAAAATATTCATTGTGAATCTTCAGTCTTCGGTAGATAGGCGTGAACGAATGAAGTTTCTTTTGGCAGAAAAGGGCATTACCGACTATGAATTTATAGAGGCGGTTGATGGCCGGAAGATGAGCGAGGAGGAGCAAGAACATGTGTTTGATCAAAAGAAGGCTTTTCAGCGGTATGGACGAATATGTAGACCTGGAGAGATTGGTTGTACACTCAGTCATCAAAAATGCTATAGGAAGATGGTAGATGAGGGAATTGATGTGGCGTTGATCTTGGAGGATGATATAGAAATCAGATTGAATGATTTACAAGATCGGTTATTGAACTTGAAATGTTTATTGGAATTTTCTTCTCCCTTGGTTTTACTGTTATCTGGAGGCTATTGGTATAAAAGTTTTGAAAATTATAAGAGTGCTGGACGAATAGCGACTGTGTATGATGCATATTATACTCATGCTTATATGATTAATTTAGAAGCTGCGAGGAGCATTATAGAACAGTATCCTTTTATTTTAGCTGATGATTGGAAGTTTATTCGTGGTAAAGGAGTGGAATTACGGGCTTGTTTACCTCATCTTATTGGCCAGCAAGAGGTGTTGGCTAGTGTGATTTATGAAAACAACGAAAATAGAGGTATGAATAAAATGAATATGCCATTAATACATCGAATACACATGTATTGGATAGGAGGTGTAAAGAAGATATTGGCCTATTTAGGTAGATTTGAAAACTGTTGAATTGTTATTCTGTTGGAATGAAAGATGAAAAAATGGTAAATGCGATAATTTATGTTCTTTCTTTTTTGTTTTCTCCATTTCTTTCTTTGTTATTGGTTATTACGGGAATAAGAAGGGGGATTCCAACTGTAAAGGATGTTGTTTTTGTGATTTTTGTGATTGGATTTATATCCATTTATTGGTTTCCATGGGGTGATTCAATGAGCCATTTTTCTATGTATTATTCTGATATTGTGAAAGATTATATGGATTTTTATAGTCCCTATTTTTTATATGGATATATAATATCTTTGATAGGTAATTGTTGTGGCGGATTTGTTTGGGGGTATTATTTTTGGTTGTTTTTTCCTCTTTCTGTTTTTTGTGCTATTTTGTGGAAATCAATATATAAACATAAATCTGCAGATTATAAAATTATCTTTATTTATTTGTTGCTATTTGTTGGCGTTAGAGAGTTGTTGGATCTAAATAGAAATGTTGCTGCTTATTTATTATTAGCTTCTTCTTTTTTAATATATAAAAGAAATATTTTTCTTTCTTTTTTCTTCTTGATGATATCGTTGTTTTTACATAGTACTGTGATTTTTGTGTTTTTGTTGGTGCTTATAGGATATGTAATTTCTAATATTTTCGGTGGGTTTGGTGCTAAGATTTTGAGTTTTATATGTTTGTCTATGTTGGCTCTTTCTTATTTATTTGTGGATGTGCTTAGAAATATTGCTTCGGATCGATTTGTAGATAGGTACATAGATTCTCAATGGGGTGTTGGCTCTGGAATTCAGAGTGGTTTTATGTATTTATTAGGGATTTTGAATGTTTTTATATTGCTTTTGATGGTTTACTTTGTTATCCGAAATTTGAAGTCTTTTAGGAATAAAGTATTGTTAGTTGCTTTTTTCTCATTTGTTTTAATAACTTTACTTGGATTTCACCTTTGGACAATACGAGAACGATTTACTATTGGAGGTATAATATTGGGATCTGCTCTAATTCTTGATTCTTGGCCTTTATTGAAAAAAGAATGTGCAAATGGTCTGTTCTCTGCTAATTGTTTTTTGTCTAACTTGATAAGATTGTATCTGTTAAGGTTTATTCTGATTTTAAGTGTTACTTATTCTTCTTTATTTGTCCATAGAACATATAGTGAAAATCCTAGAGAGTCGTTACGAATAACATCTCATTTATTTTATCTTCCAACGGTATTTTTGTTGGATATTGATGAATATGGATATAGTGATCAAAAGTATTTGATCTTGTTTGACAGGGCTTGGTCTGAAATGGAATGATTTTTTGTTGATAAAATAGTAATATTAATGATTTCAATAATAATTCCAATTTACAATTCTGATAAATATTTATTAGAGTGCTTAAACTCTGTAATTAATCAGTCTTTTTTAGATTTTGAAGTTTTGTGTGTCAATGATGGTTCTACGGATCGAAGCAAGGATATATGTGAACAGTATGTTAGGAAAGACAAACGTTTCCGATTATACAATCAAGAGAATGCTGGTGTTTCTGTAGCTCGTAATTTGGGGATAGAGCAAGCACAAGGCGAATATCTATGTTTTTTGGATAGTGATGATGTGATAGCTAAGGACTTTTTGCGGAATTTATTTGATCGAATGCAGGGTTGTGATGCTTCGGTGTGTGATTATTCTAATGATTTGAGGAAACTGGGGAAAAAGGAAAAACATGTGTTAGTCTATGAAAAGAATGATCTTATAAGAGAATTCATATTTGGACGTAGAACAGCTATAAATATTTGGTTGTTTTTGTTTAAGCGCTCTGTTATACAAAACAATCATATTCGCTTCGTGGAAGGCTGTATCCGCAACGAGGATACAGAGTTTTATATCCGGTATATGACTTGTTGTACTTTGCCTATCGTCTGGTTTGATTATGTGGGGTATTATTATCGAGTGGTGGATGCATCTGCTATGTCAAACCTTTCTTGCCGTGCTATGGCCTCTTCTTTGGATGCAACGGAGCGAATGAGTGAGTTGTTGTATAGTGATCAAATATTATCGAATAAAAACTTGTTGCTGACTGGAGGCGTAATAAAATTTTTATTCTTATCTGCTTTACAATCGAATCGTGAGTGCTATGACTATTTGCATTCGCATTATGATGTGAAAAGTCTATTGGATAATGATCGATCTCAAATGTCATTATCTCGCCAAGTGATAGTTTTATTGTATCGGTTGTTGGGTAAGGAGGGCTTTGGGAGATTGGTTGGACTCTTAGGAGGGATACAGGGAAAGAGGTTACGATAAACTATAAAATAATGACATACGGTATAATTACGCATTACGATGTACATAATCATGGAGCAATCCTCCAATTAATGGGGTTGATAAGAATCTTAAAAGATGAATTTGGAATAAAAGCCCAAGCACTACAATTTGATAAGAATTATGATTTCTTAGGTTGTGAGATGAAAGCGAAGTATGAAATTTCATTGAAATCGGTGGGTGTATATGCCAAATATTTTATGGAAAATGGATTATCGCAGTTCTTATATAATTACGAAAAGAAGCGCTTGCTGGATAGATTTAAGAAAGAACATCAAATGATAGGGGCGTACTATACAGAATGTGGAGAACTTGATGGTGTAGTGGTGGGTAGTGATGAAGTCTTTGCATTACATACAGGTCCTACTCCTGTTTTTTTTGGCCATGCGTGTCCTTCTAAGAAAGTATTCGTTTATGGTGGTTGTTTTGGTCCTACCACTATTGAGGAGGTGGAGCGTTTGCACTGCCGTGACTTTGTTGCTAGTGGCTTGAATGCAATGAAAGGATTGGGTATGCGAGACTGTAACTCTCGTGAAATTGCTACTATATTAACAGGCAGGGAAACGGTAGCCGTTTGTGATCCAGTCATTCTTTATGGCTATGAGGAAGAGACTAAGAATATGAAGTCGCCTAATCTTCCTCCTTATTTGTTGGTTTATGCCTACGATAAGAAGATGAATGAACCTAAAGAGATAACTCGTATTAAGACTTATGCAAAGGCTAATGGACTGAAGATTGTATCACCCGGATTTTTCCATAGCTGGGTAGATTATAATATTAATGTGGATCCAGTGGAACTGCTCCGTTACTTTAAGCATGCACAGTGTGTGGTTACAGATACTTTTCATGGTAGTGTAATGTCAATTATTACAGGACGTGAACTTGCAGTGAAGTTGCGTGATAATGCGAATAAACTTCTTAATCTTTTAGAAGAATATGGATTAGAAGACAGAGTCCTCTCTTCGGAATGGAATTTAGAAGAAATTTTCTCAAAGAAAGTCGATTATCAAGCTGTTAATGCAGAAGTCATACGTCGACGCAACGATAGTTTAAGCTATTTAAGGAGTATGATTGAAGATTGATTAAGATGAACTTTTTGAAGTAGACTCATGACTACATTATAAATTTTCAAATATGGCAATAAATATGAAGAAGGTATCAATAATCGCACCGATATACAAATCCGAGCCTTTTTTATCGGTGATGATAGATTCAATTCTGTCTCAGACATATCAAAATTTTGAATTAATACTTGTTGACGATGGATCTCCTGACAATAGTGGAAAAATATGTGATGAATATGCAACTAAAGATAACAGAATAATTGTAATCCATAAAGAAAATGGCGGTACAAGTGAAGCCCGAAATGAAGGTCTAAAACTGGTATCGGGAGAATACTTAACTTTTATAGATGGTGATGATTGGTTTGAGCCTGATTGTTTGGAGTATTTTGTTTCTTTGATGGAACTAAATGATTGCCAAATGGCTATGTCTGATCAGTTGATGATGAAAAGTAGACCAAAAAAAATTAGAAATGATAAAATACAAATCTTAACGAATGAACAGGCTATATGTTGTATTCTGTATGCTGATGTACCTGTGGCTGCTTGGAATAAAATGTATAGCACTGAATTGGTGAAAAAACACAATCTTACATTTACTATATCATGGTTTGGTGAAGGACTATATTTTTCATCACAGGCTGCCCAATATTGCCATAGGGTAGCTGTTGGACATCGAAAAGTTTATGGATATCGTATGGACAACGTTAATAGTGGAACAACGACACGAAAAGTTAGTGATGGAAAAGGGATGTTGGAACATTCTTATTATGTAAAGGAGCAGCTTAAAATCCGTACTAAAGAAATAGAGTATGCGGCAGACTGGCACATTAATCGTAATTATTTTAATCTATTGTGGTATATTCAATATTCTGGAGAGAAAGCAAAATATATGGAAGAGTATCTATATGCCAAAGATAGATTACGTAAAACATTTTTTAATGTTTTCTTCCATTCAAAAGTTGGAGCTGTGAAAAAGTTAGTTATACTACTTACTGCAATTTCACCTAGACTTGCATCGTATCTAGCCACATGGCGAAGAAATAGAATTTTTGCAGGAAAGAAAATGTTTATCTGAAAACAGTTTGGTAATAATATATCAATGTGAAGACTTTAATAATTTACAATTGAGGTAAACATCGATGCGGGTACTTTGGACAAGACCAATATCACTTCGGAGTTCTTGAATGTTACCTATGGCAATGCGAGGATGCCCTATGACGGTTTTGTCTAACTTTTAAAAAAAGTGTCTTCAAGTTTGAGTACTAACAGACTAACTGATCGACTTTAATATTTTATGCAATCCTTTTCAGTATTACTTTCTTTATATCACAAAGAGAGTCCACTATTTCTACACCAAAGTTTGGCAAGTATCTTTACGCAAACGTTATTGTCTACAGAGGTTGTCTTGGTGGAAGATGGTCCTTTGACGGATGAGCTGTATGCGGTCATAAAAGAATTCACAAGCCAGCATCCTGAGTTAAAAGTGATTTCTTTGCCCACCAACCGAGGTCTCGGCAAGGCTCTTAACGAGGGGTTGAAGCATTGTTCGTATGACCTTGTGGCTCGTATGGACACGGATGATATCGCTAAGCTGGATCGTTTTGAGAAGCAATTGGCGATATTTTTGGAACATCCGGAAATTGATGTAGTGGGGGCTTGGATCGATGAGTTTGAAGGGGAGGTATCAAATGTACTTTCCATGCGGAAAGTGCCGGAGCAGCATGAAAATATCTTGAGGTTTGCCAAGGGAAGGTGTCCGGTGAACCATCCGGTGGTGATGTTTCGGAAATCGGCTGTGCTGAAGGCTGGAGGATATAAGCATTTTCCTTTGTTCGAGGATTATTATCTGTGGGTACGGATGCTGATGAATGGTGCCCGGTTCTATAATATTCAAGAGAGTCTGCTCTTTTTCCGCTTCTCGCTGGATGTGTTTCGGAGGAGGGGAGGATGGCGGTATGCTGTAACGGAAGTGAGGTTACAGACGCTGTTTTACAGGATGGGTTTTATCGGCTTTTTCTCTTTGATAAAGAATGTCGGTATTCGTTTGTTGACTCGTCTTCTCCCCAATGGCTTACGTTCGTTACTCTATAAAAGGCTTATTCGAGGTTAAAAGGCAAGCACTCAAAAAGGCTCATAGTTAAAAGCTCTACATTTGTTGCGAATAAGATACAGATAATTTATGTATAGCAACGAAGATTTAGAACATTTTTACTTTTAGTATCAAACAGAGTATTTGAACACATACTTCATAGACAAATAGTCTTGTAAAAAGAGGGGCGATATTCTACTTCATGCTTATGGAAAGTAGAATATCGCCCTTTTTATATCAAACCCTATCCGTATGTAAGCGAGTTTATTTATATTTGTGTTGACTTTAAATGTAAATAGATTATATGGAAAAACAAAAACAACAACCCCAGCGGTTGCAATCATTGGATGCCCTTAGGGGTTTTGACATGCTCTTTATTATGGGCGGTGCTTCTTTATTTGTCGCTTTGGCGACATTGTTTCCGAATCCTTTTTTTCAGGCGATAGCCGGGCAGATGGAACATGTGGAATGGAACGGATTGGCGCATCACGACACGATCTTCCCATTGTTCCTCTTTATTGCGGGTATCTCGTTTCCGTTCTCACTAGAGAAGCAACGAGGAAAAGGTATGACGGAAGGGGCGATTTATAAGAAGATCGTCCGTCGGGGGATTACCTTGGTTTTCTTGGGATTGGTATATAACGGGCTATTGTCGTTTGAATTTGACCACCTGCGTTGCGCAAGCGTGCTGGCGCGTATCGGGTTGGGATGGATGTTCGCGGCCTTGTTGTTTGTCCGTTTCGGTTGGAAAGTGCGTGCGGGGATAACGGTTCTTATCTTGGTTGGCTATTGGCTGGCGATGGCTTTTGTGCCTGTGCCGGACGCCGGTGGAGCGGGGCCGTTCACGCTCGAGGGGAACTTGGTGGGGTATATTGACCGCCTGTTTCTTCCCGGACGTTTGCACGAGACTGTTTTTGATCCGGAGGGTTTATTCTCCACCGTTCCCGCAATTGCCACGGCAATGTTGGGTATGTTCACCGGTGAATGGATTAAGTTACGGAAAGAGGGGCTGACCGACCGAAAGAAAGTGCTTTGTTTAGTAGGAGCGGGAGCTGTATTGTTGATCGTCGGCTTGTTATGGAGCTTGGTCTTCCCTATCAATAAGAAGCTATGGACAAGTTCCTTTGTCTGTGTGGTAGGCGCTTATTCCGTTTGGATGTTTGCTTTGTTCTTCTATATCATAGACGTATTGGGGTGGCGTAAATGGACCTTGTTTTTTACCGTGATCGGCATGAACTCTATTACGATCTATTTGGCACAGCGTTTCATCCGTTTCTCCTATACTTCCGAGGCTATATTCGGAGGGTTGGCGAAATTGATGCCCGAGACCGCCCAGCCTTTGGTTAGCGCTATCGCATATATCGCTGTTTGTTGGGGATTCTTGTATTTCTTATATCGCCAACGTATTTTCTTGAAAGTATAATAGACGGATGGAGAAGAAGAAATTAAATCGGTTGGAGTCATTGGACGTACTCCGTGGCTTCGACCTTTTTTGCTTAGTGGTGTTGGAGATGGTGTTGCATCCGCTGGCCCATGCGATTGATATGCCTTGGTTTAATTCTTTTATGTGGGGATTCTCGCATGTGGAATGGGAGGGATTCTCTACGTGGGATCTCGTGATGCCCTTATTCTTATTCATGGCGGGAGTTTCCATGCCTTTCTCTTTGTCTCGTTATAAGGATATGCCCGATAAGATGGCGGTATATCGGCGGATCGGGAAACGGGTGGTATTGCTTTGGATCTTTGGGATGATGTGCCAAGGTAATTTATTGGCTTTGGACCCGGACCGGGTTTATTTGTATTCAAATACTTTGCAGTCGATCGCTATGGGGTATTTGATTGCTTCCTTGTTATTCTTGCATGTAAGGATACGGGTACAGATCGGTATAGCGGCAGCTCTTTTATTAATCTTTTGGGGAGCGATGGAGTTTATAACAGTCGGTAACTATGGGGGAGGTTCGTACACACCGGATAGTAATTTGGCCGAATGGATCGACCGCACCGTACTGGGACGTTTCCGGGATGGGGCAACGGTGGAGAATGGGGAGGTGATATTCGCTACTTGGTATCGTTATACATGGATACTGAGCAGCTTGAATTTCGGGGTAACCGTGTTGACCGGGTTGTTCGCCGGATATATCCTAAAGAACAAATTATATTCCGAGCGGCTCAAATTACGGATGTTATTCGGTATTGGTCTGGGTATGGTTATCGCCGGATGGCTTTGGGGTATCGAGCTTCCTGTTATTAAGAAACTGTGGACCAGTTCGATGGTATTGGTGAGCAGTGGGTACTGTTTCTTGCTTATGGGGTTGTTCTATTATTGGATCGACTATAAAGGGCATCGAAAGTATACGACTTGGCTGAAAGTGTACGGCATGAATTCAATACTGGCTTATATGCTTACTAACGTGGTAAGTTTTAGGTGTATCGGCGAATCCTTGTTTTTCGGAACCCAGCAATATTTAGGAAATTATTATCCGGTGCTCATTGCCATGTGCAATGTATCGGTAATTTATGTACTTTTGTATGCGTTTTATAAACATAATATTTTCCTTAAAGTATAGAAACAAGAAAACTTAGATCGAAGAAAGATGGAATCAATCAAACAAATATACCGGATGGGTCATGGCCCTTCAAGCAGTCATACTATGGGGCCGATGCGTGCGGCACAAATGTTCTTGGAACGTAACCGGGGCGCTGTTCGTTTTAACGTAACCTTATATGGTAGTCTGGCGGCTACGGGAAAAGGCCATATGACGGACGCAGCTATTCTTGAGGTATTACAGCCGGTCGCGAAGACAAATATTACTTGGGAACCCAAGACTTTCTTGCCGTTTCACCCGAACGGGATGTTGTTCGAGTCGTATAATGAGAGTGGCGAGGAGCTGGATACGTGGACCGTATATAGTATCGGCGGGGGAACCTTGGCGAACGAGTCTTTCAATGAGTTGAGGACGGAGCAAGTATACGATATGCATACGATCAAGGAGATACAGGCTTGGTGTGAGAAGACTGGCCATTCCTATTGGGAATATGTCGAGCAGCACGAAGGCCCTTCTATCTGGGATTATCTGGCTGAGGTATGGGAAGTGATGCAGGATGCGGTTCGTCGTGGCCTGGAAGCGGAAGGCATCTTGCCGGGAGGTTTGGGCATTCGTCGTAAGGCTTCCGATTATATGATCCGTGCGAAAGGCTATGGCAGCAGTATCAAGAGCCGGGGAATGGTGTATGCCTATGCCTTGGCGGTGTCTGAGGAGAACGCGTGCGGTGGGAAGATCGTGACCGCTCCGACTTGTGGTTCTTGCGGTGTAATGCCTGCGGTCCTTTATCACTTGAAGGAGACGCGTGAGTTCCGTGATTCCCGTATATTGCGTGCGTTGGCTACGGCAGGCTTGTTTGGAAATGTGGTGCGTACGAATGCCTCCGTATCGGGGGCAGAGGTAGGTTGCCAAGGTGAGGTTGGCGTGGCTTGCGCTATGGCTGCCGCTGCCGCCAGTCAGTTGTTTGGTGGTACGCCCGCGCAGATCGAGTATGCCGCCGAGATGGGATTGGAGCATCACTTGGGATTGACTTGCGATCCTGTTTGTGGCTTGGTACAAATCCCTTGTATCGAGCGAAACGCTTTTGCCGCCGCCCGTGCACTTGACGCGAATACGTTCTCGAACTTCTCCGACGGAAAACACCGGGTAAGTTTTGATCAGGTGGTTGAGGTGATGCGCCAGACAGGTAATGATTTGCCCAGTCTTTATAAGGAGACCTCGGAAGGTGGTTTGGCGAAGAACATGGAGAACTCGAATAATTAAAAGATACTATTTGATTTACTAATAAATAATCTACTATTGATGATAAACGGAAAGAAAAGCCTGTTTTACACAGTATTGATGGCCGGTGCCTTGATGTCCTGCGGGGGTCCTAAACAGGCTCCAAGCGAAGAGGTAGCGAAGAGTGGTAATCCTGTATTCGAGGGTTGGTACGCCGATCCGGAGGGAATTATTTACGGGGATACCTATTGGATTTACCCGACTACGAGTGATTTATATGAGAAGCAAACCTTCTTCGATTGCTTCTCTTCCAAGGATTTGGTGAGTTGGACCAAGCATACCGCCATTCTTGATACGGCTGAGGTGAAATGGGCGAAGATCGCTATGTGGGCTCCTTCGGTAATCAACAAGGACGGTAAGTATTATCTTTTCTTTGGGGCGAATGACGTGCACGAGGGAGAGATCGGAGGCATCGGTGTTGCCGTGAGCGATCGTCCGGAAGGGCCTTATAAGGATTTGCTGGGTAAGCCGCTGATCAACGAGATCGTGAACGGGGCGCAGCCGATCGATCAGTTTGTTTTCCACGACGCTGACAATGATGAGTATTATATGTATTACGGTGGTTGGAAACACTGCAACATGGTACGCTTGAATAAAGACTTTACCGGACTTATACCGTTCGAGGACGGAACGATTTATAAAGAGGTAACTCCCAAGGATTACGTGGAAGGCCCGTTTATGTTTAAGAAGAATGGTAAATATTACTTCATGTGGAGTGAGGGTGGCTGGACCGGACCGGATTACAAGGTCGCTTACGCCATCTCCGATTCTCCTTTTGGCCCGTTCAATCGTATCGGGGAGGTCTTGCGGCAAAATTTCGATATCGCCAACGGAGCGGGTCACCACTCGATCATGCATGTGCCGAATTCGGAAGATTACTACATCGTGTACCATCGCCGGCCGGCCGGGGTCAAGACACGTGACCACCGGGAGACTTGTATCGAGAAGATGACGTTCAACGAGGAGGGATTGATCAATCCCGTGGAGATTACGACCGAAGGAGTTGAGGCTCGCACGATCCAATAATTATTTAAGAAGGATTACATAGCAAGAAAACTTAGGTTTTACTTGCTATGTAATTTTTTTATACTACTTTTGACGCATATGTCAAACTATAATGACAAACGATAGTGACAAAACAAAAAATAACATTTAATTATGGAAGCGAAAGACATGAATGAGATGGAGCCTCGCATCATAGAAGCGGCGAAGCGAGTGTTTGTCCGAAAGGGGTACGAGGCGGCTACCATGAGTGACGTGGCGGCAGAAGTGGGTATTGGCAGGACGGCCTTACATTATTATTATAGGACGAAAGAGATTCTGTTCGACGCTATTTTCGGGCAATTGCTTTCTTCATTGTTGCCGAACATCGATCGGGTTTTGGATGAGAAGAGTACGATGCTGGAGAAAATGCCGGTGATCGTTGATCTGTATATGGGAATTGTTCGTGCGAACCCGATGTTCCCGAATTTTGTGGTGGGCGAGTTAAACAGAGATCCGGAACGTTTATTCCAGACCGTGCTGAAAGATCCGAAAAAAATACAGCCCATCTTGCGTCTTCGTCGTCAGATAGAGGAGGAGATGGACAAGGGGCTTCTACGGAAGATGCCGGTCATAGATTTGGTTTCGACCTTGGTGAGCCTAGTGGTCTTCCCGTTGTTGATCCGCAAGCCACTAGCGGCGGCTTTTTTGGATAACGATATGGGGCGGTTTGAGGAATATATGGATAGGCGCAGGGATTTGATCGTCGAGGTAATAACCCAGCTGATGGTCCCGGATGCCAGATGATGGATTTGTTCAATTTAATAAACATATCATAGAGTATATGAGAGGTGTATATGTATTATTGTTAATTAGCCTGTTGGGTTGTTATGCCGGAAGGGTTAGCGGACAGGAATCGGTCACGATCACCCAATGTTACGAGTGGGCGAGGGCGAATTATCCGCAGATTCATCAAATGGGGTTGATCGATCAGACGGAGCGTTATAGCTTGAGTAATGTGGGCAAGGCTTGGTTTCCCCAGCTTTCGGTAAGCGGTAAGGCAAGCTATCAGAGCGACGTGACGAAGTTGCCTTTGGATGGCGATAAGATCTCCTCGCTTCTTCCCGGCTTTGAGATCCCTAGCTTGAGCAAGGATCAGTATCAAGTTGTGGCGCAGGTGGACCAGACGATTTGGGACGGTGGTAGCACCCGTTCGGCCCGTGCCTTGACTCGTGCCGAGGCGATCGCCAACCGGGAGCAATTGGAAAGTGAGTTGTATGCGCTGAACGACCGGGTGAATCAAATCTACTTCGGTTGCCTGCTGCAAGACGAGTTGATACGTCAGAACGCTTTGCTTCAAAAGGAGTTGCAGGTCAATATCGAGCGTATCAAGGCGATGATGGACAATGGCGTGGCGAATCAATCGGATCTGGAAAGTATGGAAGTGGAACTGCTGAATGCCCGCCAAAATGAGATTGAGCTAAGAGCGTCTCGCACGGCATATCGGCAGATGTTGGCGACCTTTATCAATAAACCGCTGACGGATCAAGTCGTCTTGAAGACTCCGGAGTCACCCGAGCGTTCATTGTCCACGCAAATCAACCGTCCGGAATTACGGGCCTTGGATGCTAAGAGCGAATGGATCGAGACGCAAAACAAGCAGGTAACGGCGGGCTTGATGCCTCGTATCGGAGCTTTCGTACAAGGTGGTTACGGCCGGCCGGGCTTGAATATGCTGGAGGATAGTTTCGAGCCTTATTATGTGGCCGGTGTCCGTCTTTCTTGGAATCTGGGGAAGTTGTACACGCTGAAGAACGACCGGAGGAAGATCGAGGTAAGCCGTCGCCAGATTGATGTGCAACGGGAGACCTTCTTATTCAATACCCGCCTGCAACTTTTGCAGCAAAACACGGAGATAAAGAAAATGACGGACCTGATGCGTGCCGATGACGATATCATCCGTCTGAGAACAAGCATCAAGCAGGCGGCGGAGGTGAAGCTGGAGAATGGCGTGATTTCCGTCACGGACCTAATCCGGGAGATCAACGCCGAGGACATGGCCCGGCAAACCGCCGCGGCGCATCGTGTACAGCGCTTGATGACCATTTATAATTATATGTATACAACGAATTAAATAGAGTATGACAAATACAATTGATTTATGAGACATTTGATTTTTATCAGCTTATGCAGCCTTCTATGGACGGCTTGCGGTAATACAGACAATGATTTTGACGCTTCCGGTACCTTTGAGGCAACCGAGATCTTGGTATCTTCGGAAGCCAACGGAAAGATCATGGAACTGAATATCGAGGAGGGCGATCGCTTGGATGCCGGCGCCATCGTGGGTTACGTGGATAGCACCCAGCTTTTTCTGCGGAAGATGCAACTCTCTGCCAGCCTTCGCTCGGTAGATATTCGCAAGCCGGATATCCGTAAGCAGATCGCTGTCTTGGAACAACAAATCGCCACGGCTAAGACCGAGCAACAGCGACAGGAAAACTTGGTGCGTGCGAAAGCGGGTAACCAAAAGCAACTGGACGATATCGTGAATAACATCAAATATCTCCAGAAACAACTGGATGCCCAATACTCCTCCTTAAGCAAGACGACGGGAGGTGCCGACGCCGAGGCGGAGGGCCTGCAATACCAGATCATGCAATTGGATGATCAACTGATGAAAAGCCGTATCCTCAATCCCCAGACCGGTACGGTATTGGTGAAATACGCCGAGCCGGGAGAGGTGACGGCGGCAGGCAAACCGCTTTACAAGATCGCCGATACGGACTTGCTTTATCTCCGTGCCTATGTGACGGCGGATCAGTTATCCCACCTGAAACTAGGGCAATCTCTCAAGGTCTTCGCCGACTATGGGAATGATCGCCGGGAATACCCCGGTACGATCACGTGGATCTCCGATAAATCCGAGTTTACCCCGAAAGGTATCCAGACGAAGGACGAACGGGCTAATTTGGTATATGCCATCAAGATCGCCGTCCGCAACGATGGTTATCTGAAGATCGGGCAATATGGGGAGATTAAATATGAATAACGAGATTCATATAAATCATATCACCAAGCGTTATGGCGATGTCGAGGCCTTGCGGGATCTGTCGCTGGAGATCGGCTCGGGTGAGTTGTTCGGGTTGATCGGTCCGGATGGGGCGGGAAAGACCACCCTGTTCCGTATCCTGACCACGTTGTTGCTGGCCGATAGCGGTACCGCCTCTGTCTGCGGCTTGGACGTGGTGAAAGACTTGAAGGAGATCCGTCGGCGGGTAGGATATATGCCCGGCCGCTTCTCGCTCTACCAAGACCTGACAGTAGAGGAGAACTTGAACTTCTTCGCTACGGTCTTCAATACGACGATCGAGGAGAACTACGATCTGGTACGGGATATCTATAGGCAGATAGAGCCGTTCAAGCATCGGCGGGCGGGGAAGCTGTCCGGTGGTATGAAGCAGAAGCTGGCTTTGAGTTGCGCCTTGATCCATCGTCCGGATGTCTTGTTCTTGGATGAGCCTACGACGGGGGTCGATCCTGTCTCCCGCTCTGAGTTCTGGGATATGCTGGATCGTCTGAAACGGCAAGGCATTACGATACTTGTCTCTACGCCTTATATGGATGAGGCCTCCCGTTGCGACCGTATCGCTTTGGTGCGTTCTGGGGAATGCCTGTCTATCGATACGCCGGTAGGTATCCGTACCTCATTCGATAGGCGGCTATACGCGGTGCGATGCGCGTCGATGTATAAGTTGTTGGGAGACTTGCGGGAGTTCCCGGATACAAACTCGTGTTTCGCTTTTGGAGATGCTCATCATCTTACGTTGAGGAGGGATGGGGAGGATGTCATGAGGCGATTACAGGAATATCTGAAAGGCAAAGGTTACGCGGACGTAAGCATCGAACGCCTTGAGCCAAGCGTTGAGGATTGTTTCATGGCCTTGTAAGAGAGGGGATGTGTCGCATTTCCCCAAGATTCGACCTCGCGTCGGGTGCGAAGTCGAATCTTGGAAAAATACGGGGCTCGCGTCAGGCGCGAGGTCGAATCGCGGAAAAATGCGAGGGCTCGCGTCGGGCGCGAGGTCGAATCTCGGGAAAATGCGGGGCTCGCGTCGGGCGCGAGGTCGAATCTTGGGGAAATGCGGGGCCTCGCATTGGGCGCGAGGTCGAATCTTGGGGAAATGCGGCATTGTAATTATGAAATAAGGATAAAAAATGAAAGCGATAGAAGTAAAACAACTGACCAAACGTTTCGGCACCTTCACCGCCGTCGATCATATCAGTTTCGAGGTGGAGCCGGGCGAGATATTCGGCTTCCTCGGGGCAAACGGGGCAGGGAAGACCACCGCCATGCGTATGCTCTGCGGCCTGTCGGTCCCGACATCCGGCGAGGCCCGGGTAGCCGGTTTCGATGTCTACCGGGAGAGCGAGTCCATCAAACGGAATATCGGATACATGAGCCAGAAATTCTCCCTATACGGCGATCTAAAGGTATGGGAGAATATCCGTCTTTTCGGCGGTATCTACGGCTTGTCTAAACGGCAGCTGTCCCAGAAAACGGATGAGCTGCTGGATATCCTCGGGCTGGAAAAGGAGCGGAACACCTTGGTCGATTCCCTGCCCTTGGGGTGGAAGCAGAAGCTATCCTTCTCCGTGGCGATCATCCATGAGCCCAAGATCGTTTTCTTGGATGAGCCTACCGGAGGCGTCGATCCCGTCACCCGCCGCCAGTTCTGGGAGTTGATCTATGAAGCGGCTGCCCGGGGGATCACGATCTTCGTCACCACCCATTATATGGATGAGGCGGAGTATTGTAACCGTGTCTCCATCATGGTAGACGGAAAGATCGAAGCGTTAGACAGTCCCTCCGCCTTGAAACGGGATTTTAAGACAACGAATATGAACCAAGTCTTCCACGCCTTGGTTCGAAAAGCAACGAGAGGAGAATAAACGATGAAACAATTCATATCCTTTGTTAGAAAGGAGTTCTATCACATTTTCAGGGACGCACGCACGACAATGATCCTCTTGCTCATGCCCGTCATCCTGATCATCTTGTTCGGATATGCCATCACGACCGAGATCAAGCGTGTGCCGATCGCTATTTTCGACCAAAGCCGGGATGAGCTAACACTGAAGATGGCAGACCGCTTGAATGCCAGCGAGTACTTCGAGCTGTATACGACCGTCGATAGCTATGAGGATGCCGGGGCCTTGTTTCGGCAAGGAAAGGTACACGTCATAGTTGTCTTCCCCCCCGGGTACGCTTCCACGGCCGATGCCCAAGTACAAGTCTTGGCGGACGCTACCGATCCGAACGAGGCCACGCAGCTAATCGCCTATTGCTCGGCGATCATCGCGGAACAGTTGAAAGGAGAGTCGGTGGTTGAGAGTAAAGCCGTGACCCCGGTTACCTCTTTGCTCTACAACCCTCAAATGAAAGGCGCCTACAACTTCGTGCCCGGCGTGATGGGTTTGATCTTGATCCTTATATGTGCCATGATGACCTCGATCGGCATCGTGAAAGAGAAGGAGATGGGAACGATGGAAGTCCTGCTGGTCTCCCCGTTGAAACCCATCTACATCATTCTGGCCAAGGCGATCCCATACCTATTGCTGAGTATGGTGAATATCGCTACGATCTTGCTACTATCCTATTTCCTGCTGGACGTTCCGATAAAAGGCAGCCTGCTGTTGCTGGTTTCCGTGTCCATCCTGTACGCGATCGTATCCCTCTGCCTGGGCCTGCTGATCTCCACGGTAGCCGATACCCAGCAGGCGGCTATGTTGATCAGCGGTATCGCCTTGATGCTTCCGATCATGTTGTTGAGCGGCATGATGTTCCCGATAGAGAATATGCCGGATATCCTGCAATGGTTCTCCCATATCGTTCCGGCCAAATGGTATATCATCGCCGTGAAGGACGTGATGATCAAGGGGCTTCCCGCCGTGTCGATCTTGAAGGAGATCGGGATACTGTCGTTCATGGCGGTCGTGCTGGTATTCTTGAGTGTGAAACGTTTTAAAATACGATTATAAGCTATGTTACGATATTTGTTAGAGAAAGAGTTCAAGCAGATCCGTCGGGACCGGTTCATGCCGAAGATTATCTTCATCATCCCGATCATGCAGTTGATCATCTTACCTTTTGCCGCTAATTTCGAGATGCGAAATATCAACCTTAGCATTGTGGACAACGATCATTCCGTCACCTCCATGCAATTGGTAGATAAGGTACTATCCTCCGGATATTTCCGCCTGACAGACCGGTCGGATCGTTACGACGAGGCGCTGACCTCGGTGGAGAGCAATGAGTCCGATATCATTCTGGAAATTCCCTCTGATTTCGAGCGGGACTTGGGGAAGGAGGGCAGGGCGGACGTGATGATCGCCGCTAACGCCGTGAACGGAACCAAGGGCGGCTTGGGTAGCTCCTACCTCTCCTCGATTATACAGGATTTCAATAGGGAGAAAGGCTTCGCCTCTATGGGATCGGGCAGGGGAGTGGCTTCGATTAACCTGTTCAATCCCCACTTGAGCTACAAGATCTATATGGTTCCCGGCATCATGGTATTCTTGCTGACGATTATCGGGGGATCGATCTCCGCCTTGAATATCGTGAGCGAGAAGGAGAAAGGGACGATCGAGCAGATAAACGTCTCGCCCGTACCCAAGTCCCTGTTCCTGCTGTCGAAGCTGATCCCTTTCTGGGTGATAGGCTTTGTCCTGCTGACGGTGGCGATCCTCATCGCTTGGCTGATCTACGGCTTGGTGCCGGAGGGGAGTTTCGGGGTGATCTATTTGTTTGCCGCCGTATATTTGATCGCTTTTACGGGATTTGGCTTGGCGATCTCCTCCTTCTCGTCCACACAGCAACAAGCGATGCTTACGGCGTTTTTCTTCTTGATCATTTTCGCCTTGCTAAGCGGATTGTTCACGCCGATCAGCAGTATGCCGGAATGGGCGCAGAAGATCACGCTGGCGAATCCGGTGCGTTATTTCGTGGAGGTGATGCGTATGGTCTATTTAAAGGGGAGCGGCTTTGCCGATTTACGGGGACATTTTGTGATTGTCTGTCTATTTGCTGTTTTTTTTAATCTGTTAGCGGTAATTAGTTATCGTAAAAAGGGGTAGTTCGGAAATAAATGTTTTCTTTGTATCCCGTTTACGGATTATAAACTAATACAGCGAAAAAACATGTCATTTATCATTGTCGTACTTTGTTTGGCCTTATTGATTGTCTTGATATCCTACTTTAAGGTGGATGCTTTCATCGCGTTTCTGATCTCCTCTATCTTGGCGGGCATCGCTTTGGGCATTCCGTTGGAGAAGCTGCCGGACTCGGTGAATAACGGTATCGGGAGTATCTTGGGTGGGTTGACGTTGATTATCGTATTAGGCGCTATGCTAGGCAAGTTGGTGGCCGAGAGCGGAGCGGCACAGAAGATCGCTTCCGTGATGGTGTCGCTTTTTGGTACTAAGCATATACAATGGGGGCTGATGGTGACAGGCTTTGTCGTGGGTATTCCGTTATTTTATGGGATCGGATTTGTGTTGTTGGTGCCATTGATCTTCTCGATCGTGTATAAATACAAGCTTCCGGCGGTCTATATCGGGTTGCCGATGTTGGCGGCGTTGTCCGTGACGCATGGATTCCTGCCCCCGCATCCGTCTCCGGTAGCCTTGGTGGTACAATTCAACGCGAATATCGGCCTTACGCTGATCTACGGTTTATGTTTGGCGATTCCGGCTATCATTATCGCCGGGCCGGTGTTCGGCAGTCGGTTGAAACATATAAAATCCGGTCCGGTCACGTTGTTCGAGCAGAAAGAGGATAGCGGGAGATATAGCATGCCGGGCAAGGCGAATAGTTTTATCAGCGCTACGTTGCCTGTCTTTTTACTGATTATCGTGACGGTTATTCCTTATTGCTTTAAGGATATGGGCGAGATGGCGAGCGGGATAGTCTCTTTTATTGGTGCTCCTTCCATTGTAATGCTGATCGCCTTGTTGTTCGCTACATATACGCTGGGCATCCGGCAGGGACGTAGTATCAAGTCGGTTATGGCAGTCTATGGGGAGGCCGTGAAAGATATCTCTATGATCCTTTTGATCATCGCGGGTTCCGGTATCTTCAAGCAGATCATGGAGGATAGCGGGGTAAGCAATGAGCTGGCGACAAGTCTGGAGCAATTGCCCGTTCATCCGTTGATCTTGGGTTGGTTGATCTCTGCCGTGATCCGTTTGTGCGTGGGATCGGCTACGGTGGCGGCGTTGACGGCGGCGGGCGTGGTGATGCCTTTAGTTACGCAAACGGGTGCGAACCCGAACTTGATGGTTTTATCTTTAGGAGCGGGTAGCTTGATGTTCTCGCATGTCAACGATTCCGGCTTCTGGATGTTCAAGGAATATTTTAACCTAAGCATAAAGGATACGATCTGCTCATGGTCTATCATGGAGACGATCGTGTCGGTCGTAGGATTGATCGGGGTAATGATCTTAAATATGATTGTATAATAAAAGAATGATTGAGCAATGAGAAAGAGATGGCTGCTTAGTATCGTTATTATGCTTTTCCCTTTCGTCGCCTCGTTTGCGGCGGACCCGGAGGAAGGTACTTATCCAACGGTCGGGAGGCTTTTTCATATAGCACGAAGCGTGAATAAGAACTTGGTTTGTTACGATGTGAATCTGAGGGATGGTAAGCTGGATACACATGATCCCTTGAACGTTTATTGGGTCAATCGGGAAAAGCATCCGGGGGAAACCAATGGCTTGAGCTATATCCAACGGAAAATGGCTTATGGGTATAAACTGATCTCGGCGAGTGATAATGTTTGTGTATGCTCATTGACCGCTTATCCCTCCCGCCAGTTGACGATTACCAAACGTGATTCCCGCTATGTATGCTACATAACGATCAACAACCAACAGGCGATTCTCCAATCCCTCTACGTTAAAGCCAGCTCCAAGAATCCTTTAAGCGTCGAGTATGTAGAGCTACAAGGAATCTCTGTCGCCACGAATCAACCGGTAACGGAAAGAGTCAGGAAATAGATCAATATATTTTTTTACTAACATATAAATGAAAGAAATTATGAGCATGATTAACGCAGATGAGAATTTTGAGAAATTAGGGTTGACCTTACCTCCCGCACCGGCTCCGGCCGGAGTTTACAAGCCTTGTGTGATAGATGGCAAATACCTGTATCTTTCCGGTCACGGGCCTGTGCGGAATGATAAATCCTTGATCATCGGACGTATCGGTAAGGACTTGACGATGGATGAAGGCAAACTCGCCGCCCAGCAAGTAGGACTTACCATGTTGGCGACCATCCAGGCGAACCTTGGTAGCTTCAACAAGATAAAGAGAGTGATCAAGGTATTGGGTATGGTAAATTGTACGCCCGATTTCGGAAAGCATCCTTATGTGATCAATGGCTGTAGCGAGTTGTTCGCCGCCGTATGGGGGCCGGATAACGGTGTAGGTACCCGTAGCGCCGTAGGATTCGGTTCTCTTCCCGATAATATTCCTGTAGAGATAGAGGCTTTGTTCGAATTATACGAATAAGCCATGGACGATTGGTACGTCATAAGTAATGTAGACCGGATAGACTCGCCAGCCTTGGCGTTCTATCCGGATCGTATTTCCGGCAATATCGAGTTGGCCAAGAGGATCATAGGCGACACGAACCGGCTTCGTCCGCACGTGAAGACGAATAAGGCGGCTGAGGTATCCCGCATGCTGCTGGATGCCGGAATCCGGAAGTTCAAGTGCGCTACGATTGCCGAGGCCGAGATGCTGGGGCATATTAATGCCCCCGATGTATTATTAGCCTATCAGCCGGTAGGCCCGAAGATTTCCCGCTTATTAGACTTGATAAAGGCATATCCCGCCACCCATTATTCCTGCTTGGTAGACCAAGCGGAGAATGCCCGTGCGATCTCGGCTCTTTGCGAGGCCGGGAATATCACCTTGGATGTCCTTATCGATCTGAACGTGGGAATGAATCGTACCGGAATCCTCCCGGAGAGAGCGGAGGCGCTGGTGGATGCCATCCTGCCGCTGAAGTCTCTGCAGATTATCGGGTTGCATGGCTACGACGGACATATACATGATGCGGAGCTATCGGTACGTTGCCAAGGCGCGGATGCCGCGTACGCCTTGACCGAACGTGTGTCCCGGGAAATATCCCGCAAGTTCGCCTATCCATTGGTTAAGGTGATGGGAGGTACTCCTACCTTCCCGATGTACGCGAGGCGGAAGGATTGCGAATGCAGTCCCGGCACGTTTGTGTTCTGGGATTGGGGGTATGGAAACGCTTATCCGGATATGCCGTTCAAGGTAGCTGCCTTATTGATAACTCGGGTCATTTCCGTGCTGGATGAGCATCATGTTTGTGTAGATCTTGGTTACAAGGCGGTAGCCTCGGAAAGTCCTTTGCCCCGTGTGTTTTTCTTGAACCATCCGGAGGCGAAACCTATCTCCCAGAGCGAGGAGCATCTGGTCTTGGAAGTCCCGGACAGTCGGCTCTATCCATTAGGTTCCGTATTCTATGGCATTCCCGTTCATATTTGTCCTACGGTCGCTTTATACGACAAGGCTTATGTGATCCGGGATCGTGAGGCGATCGGCGAATGGCCTATCATTGCCCGTTCACGTCGCATCACCTATTAACGGTAATCAAATTTTCAATTATCAATTATCAACTCTCAATTAATAAAATGAATAAGCCATTTATTATCGACGCTCATCTCGACCTTAGCATGAACGCTTTGGAGTGGAACCGGGATTTGCGTCAACCCCTAAAGGAAATAAACCGGAGAGAAATCGGTATGACCGATAAGCCCGACCGTGGAAACGCCACTATATCGTTTGAGGAACTGCGTAAAGGAAACGTCGGGTTGGTAGTCGCCACCCAGATCGGTCGCTATGTAGGGCCGGATAATCCACTTCCCGGTTGGCATTCCCCGGAACAAGCTTGGGCGCAGACCCAAGGCCAACTTGCTTGGTATAAGGCGATGGAAGAGGAGGGCCAGATGGTCATGATCCGGGATAAGAAGGCCTTGGATACGCATCTGGCTCTTTGGAAAGACGGTGAACCCGCCGACAAGAAGCCGATCGGTTATGTATTAAGTATCGAGGGCGCCGACTCGTTCATCACAGTGAATCATGTGGAAAGGGCGTATGCTTATGGCTTGAGGGCGGTTGGCCCGGCACATTACGGCCCCGGAAGGTATGCCAACGGTACGGATTCTACCGGTCATCTGAATGCCATGGGGAAAGAGTTGTTGCGTACCATGGATCGCTTGGGTATGATTCTTGACGTGACCCATTTATGTGATGAGGCTTTCTGGGATGCGTTGGATTTGTATAAGGGACCGATTTGGGCGAGCCATAACAACTGTCGGGCCTTCGTAGATCACAACCGTCAGTTTAGCGACGAGATGATCAAGGCGTTGATAGAGCGTGACGCCGTGATCGGTATCGCCCTAGACGCTTGGATGATGGTACCGAACTGGGTACGAGGCGAGTCTACTCCAAGAGGCATGAACTGTGGTATGGAGATTATGGCGAACAATATCGATCATGTCTGCCAATTGGCCGGAAACGCGAACCATGTGGCTATCGGCAGTGATCTGGATGGTGCTTTCGGTACGGAGCAATGCCCGTATGACCTAGTAACGATCGCCGATCTCCAAAAGATATTCCCGATCCTTCAATACCGTGGCTTTACGGACGATGCTATCAACCGTATCGCCTCTGGTAACTGGATTGAGTTCTTACGGAAGCATTTGCCGGAATAAGCTACTGCAACCCGGGTTGCAGTGATACCGCGATGTGGATGCAGTGTTACTGCAACCCGGATTGCAGCGTCACTGCATCCGCATCGCGGTAAAAAGACAAACAAGGTGAGTCTATTTTATATCTGCAATACCAAGACGAACCGGCATCCCTTCTTATATTCCTTATCGATAGATAGGGTTCCGTTTAATTTGCTAGCCATCAGTGCGCAGATGGGTAATCCCAAACCATCGCCTTGCGCTAGATCCTTCGCCTCATTGAATGGCTTGAATAAGTTCTCTTTTAGATCATCCGGTATGCCTGTACCATTATCGGTAATGATAAATTGGCAAACATGAGCGCCTTTCCGTTTAAAATCCAGACGGATGTTACCGCTGGAAGTATATAATGCGGCATTCTTTAACAAATGTAATAAGACTTGTTCCAGATGCTCGGCATTCGTCTTAATCTCCAATTGGGGCACGTCTGTTACGAGATTGACCTCCGGTTGAATATCCCCTTTAACCTTCTCCACGATTTTCTTACTGAAGTTTCCTACATTAAAAGAACTAACCTCATACGGTTCCATCAACGTATTCTCCAAGGAGGAAAGCTCTTGGATATGAACCGTAAACTGTTTCAAAGCCTCTACCCGTGTCCATACATCCTCGGCCTGCTTCGGAGCTACCGCCTGTAATTCCTTGGCGGATGCGCTAAGCTTGTTCAAGGTAGGCTCCATCTGAACCGATATGTTTTGGATGAATTGGGCTTGTTGTTCGCTATGCTCGTTTGTCGTCTGGATGATTTTCTTTAATTTCTTGTTCAGCACAATAAAGCGTAATAGAAGGAATCCCAAGAAAAGCAAGGCGGCTATCAGGATTACCACGAATGTGATAAGTCCGACAATCATATATTGCTTAACAGACAATTTATCGTCTTTCTCCTGTATTGTCTGTAGGCTCTGATCGTATTTTTGCTGTAATGCCCCTAGTTTATCCTCTGCCGTAAGAGCCTTTACGGAATCCGTCCATACGATGTATTTGTCGTAGGTACGTTCCATCAGTGGGGCGTTGTTTGCCTTACGAGCGATAGAGATCAGGTTCCGGTAGCAATCGTTCACCTTCTCATATTCTTTTTTCTCCTTATACTGGTTGATCAGTTTCTGGAAAGCAGCATCCCCCTGCTCGTTTTGCCCGAACGTATAATAATAACCTGCTTGGGTATATAATAAATTGTTCGATAACTTCTCATCGCCCGCTTGGCTGGCCAGATTATCTAATGTATTGAGTTGAACTTGCGCTTGGGCGGCGTTCTTTAGCTTAATATACATTTCCAACCGCTCTTTCGTTACTTGGAAGCGTTGCTCATAGAGCGATTTCTGCAACTTCTGTTCCTCGGTTAAGATGAATTGGTTCATCTGGCGGCAAAGATCGAATGCCTCTTGGTAATAATTCTCGCGATAATATAGATAAGCCGCCTGCGTACCGGCATCGATCGCCTGTTTGTAATCACCTTTTTGGGATAAGCTCTTGTAAGCTTGTAAAAAAAGATAACGAGCTTTGGTGTAGTCTTTTTTTTCCAGGCTGCTTTGTGCCTGTGTCATAAATTGATTCGTCGTGTTTTGCGCCTGTGTGACAGGGTAGAAACAAAGCATAAAAGATAGTAAAAGATAAATGACCCTCATAACTTAAATTTTTTTGAAGTAAAAATATGTATTTACTGGGATTCATACAAAATATATCAGGGGAAAAATAATAGATATTTTATTATAAGATACGATTTGTGTGTCAATATTCATATTTATTTTGTCAATTCTGAAAGTTCCGAACAAGTGGAATGTGCTATCTTTATCACATTTATTAACCTTAAGAATTGTGTTTATGAGTATATCCGTATTAACAAAAGGCATGTCGTGTCTATTCTTTTGTTTTTGTGTTTGTTGTATGAATGCGCAAGTAAGAAACACTGATCCTGTACGTCACTTGAGGATATCCGGTTATTTGGGGCAACGGATCGACGCTTGTATCGAGTATCGAGTGAAAGCTCAAGATGTGGATCATTTGGTGGAACCTTTCCGGCATAAGGAAGAAACCTCGCGCTGGCAATCGGAATTTTGGGGAAAATGGATACAAGGGGCGATCGCCTCATACCGTTATGATAAAGATCCTGAGTTGTACAAGATTATTAAGAATGGAGCGGAGTTGTTGATGGAAACCCAATTGCCGAATGGATATATCGGTAACTATTCCGAGGAAGCACAGTTGAACCAGTGGGATATATGGGGGCGAAAATACACGGCTTTAGGTTTGATCGCTTATTATGACTTATCCGGGGATCGAAAAGCTTTGGATGCCGCCTGCCGGGTGATCGACCATTTGATGACGCAGGTGGGACCCGGAAAAGTGAATATCGTGACGACCGGTAATTATATAGGAATGCCAAGCTCTTCGGTACTTGAGCCGGTGATGTATCTGTATAATCGTACCCGGCAAGATAAATATCTGGATTTTGCCAAGTACATCGTAAAGCAATGGGAGACTCCGGAAGGCCCTCGATTGATTAGTAAGGCGATTGCGGATATTCCTGTCGCCGGACGTTTCCCACATCCAAAGGTTTGGTTCTCTCCGGAGAATGGACAAAAAGCATATGAGATGATGTCTTGTTATGAGGGCTTGTTGGAACTTTACAAGGTCACTAAGAATCCATTATATTTATCTGTGGTGGAGAAAACGATGAATCATATAATCAATGAGGAAATCAATGTGGCCGGTTCTGGTAGTGCATTCGAGTGTTGGTATGGAGGCAAGGCGTTACAGACCTATCCTACTTATCATACGATGGAGACTTGTGTGACGTTCACGTGGATGCAGATTTGCGACAGGATGCTTGGACTAACCGGAAATTCCTTATATGCGGACCAGATCGAGAAGGCTATGTATAACGCTTTACTAGCCTCGCTGAAAGCGGATGCCTCTCAAATAGCGAAATACAGTCCGTTGGAGGGCTGGCGGCATGAAGGAGAGGAGCAATGCGGTATGCATATCAATTGTTGCAATGCGAATGGACCTCGTGCTTTCGCGATGATTCCGCGGTTCGCTTATCAGGTAAACGGCAGACGTATTGATGTCAACCTATATGCGACTTCGAGCGTGGAGGTAGAGTTGGATAAAAAGACGAGGGTGTCGATGACACAGGAGACGAACTACCCGATAGACGGGCAAGTCCGGATTGTGGTGGAACCGGAGAAGACGAGTGATTTTACGATCGCCTTGCGTATCCCGGCGTGGAGTGAGCGAACTGTGGTGTCTGTCAATGGTGAGCCTTTAACGGATCTGTTGGCTGGAGCATACCTACCGATTCATAGGACTTGGGAGAAAGGGGATGAAATTACGGTGGAGTTGGATATGCGGGCTCGCTTGGTGGAGCTGAACGAGGCTCAAGCGATCGTAAGAGGCCCTTTGGTGCTGGCTAGAGATAGCCGCTTTAAGGATGGAGATGTGGATGAGACTTCCGTGATCGTCAGTAAGGATGGTTATGTGGAATTAACTCCGGTACAAGCCCCCGATTTCGCTTGGATGGCTTTTACCGTTCCTATGGTTTTAGGAACGGATTTGGAAGGAAACGGCAAGGCTCGCCCGATTCATCTGTGCGATTTCGCATCAGCTGGTAATACGTGGAATCAGGCAGAACGTTATAGAGTGTGGCTACCAAAAACATGGAATGTCATGCGTACGCCTTATAAACCTTATTGAGCGGTTCACTCCAGCTCAATGCGTCCGATCCCTGAACTCCGAGGGTGTAACCCCTTCTTTCTTCTTGAAGAATGTGGAGAATTGGCCGGCGTTCTCGAAATGTAGGCTATAGGCGATCTCGGAGATCGTCAAAGGGGTGCTAGTCAGAAGCTCTTTCGCACGAAGGAGCTTCTGTTGTAATTGATATTGGGCGGGGGAGACGCCGGTGTATTCCTTAAACATCCGGCGAAACCATGAATAACCTAAACCAAGACGGGCAGCGATCTCTTCCGGACTTAATGGGTCCTCGATGTTCTCCTTCATTAATATACGTGCCTCGTTGATTTTATCTACGACATAGGTGTTCGTGAAGGAGTTGTTCTTTTCCTTATAATATACGGAGCCTAATATATGAAGCACGATACTGGAGATCATCTGTTGATAACCGGATTTCTCCTCCGAGGCGAACTTCAGTATATCCTCATAAAGTCCGACGATCGTAGCGCTCAGCCCGATCCGGTGTAGCGGCTCTTCCTTGGTAAAGAATTTCTTCTCCACACGTTTATCGATATGAATGCCCCGGAAACCTACCCAATACTCATCCCATCCCGTTTCCCGGTCCGGATAATAACTATGCCATTCCCCGGGGAAAAGGAGGATCATCGTCCCTGCGTTTATCTTTTGCGATTTACAAGACTGGGAGGAAAAGTACCCGCTACCTTTCGTTATATATACCAATTGATACTCATTCAGGATGCGCCCGGTCTGAGGCTTGAAATTATACTTCTCCGGATGCCGGGAAAGTGGATAGGCGCAACCCGGCGGGATGAATTGATATCCGACCGTCGTGACGACGATTCCCCATTCCTCATCCGTAGCGCTGATCGTCAAGTAACGTAGTAAATCATTCCGCAGTTCGTTCATGTCAGATTTGAAAGGTTTAAAATCATTTTCGTAAGCAAATATAGCAATAATGCTTCTACTTTTGCTTTCGTCAAACAAATAACTTTGTTAAGCCATGAAGGAATATAATTTTCTAGCCTTTGATATAGGGGCTACCAGTGGACGGGCCGTGCTCGGGACCTTAAAGGATGCCAAATTTGAAATGAAAGAGATCCATCGGTTCCCGAATCCGATGGTGGAATTACACGGACGGTTTTATTGGGATATCTATCATCTTTATACTTCTCTTATAGAAAGCTTGACGATATGCGCCCGGCAAAGAATCCGGTTGCACTCGATCGGAATAGATACATGGGGGGTGGATTTTGGGTATGTGGCTTTGGATGGCTCTTTATTGGGCTTACCTCGTGCTTACCGAGATCCTTATACGGACGGCGCTCCCGAGGACTTTTTCAAACGGATTCCCAAGGAAGAGGTCTATAAGCGGACAGGTATTCAAGTGATGCCGTTTAATAGCTTGTTCCAGCTTTTCAGGGCGGGGCAAGACTCGTTTATACCGCAGGAAGTGGCGGAAAAGATATTATTCATACCGGACCTTTTGGCTTATATGTTGACGGAGCGTATGGTATGTGAATATACGATCGCTTCCACGTCTCAATTATTGAATCCGGAAACCCATAAATTCGATTACAAGCTCTTGGAGGCCGTGGGTGTATCTCCTACTTTGATGTGTCCGGTGGTGATGCCGGGGACGTTGATCGGGCGGTTGAGCGAGTCGATCGCCCGTAAGACAGGAATCGGGGAAATCCCGGTAATCGCCGTGGCTGGTCACGATACGGCGTCGGCGGTAGCCGCTGTTCCTGCTTCTTCTCCTAATTTCGCTTACTTGAGTAGCGGTACTTGGAGCTTGATGGGTATCGAGGTGGAGAAGCCGATCATCAACGAGGTATCTTTCAAGAATAATTTCACGAATGAGGGGGGCATCGAGGGTACGACTCGCTTTTTGAAGAATATTACAGGTATGTGGATCTTGGAACGTTGCCGGGAGCAATGGAAGCGGTCCGGATTGGATTATTCGTACGATGATATGGTTCGGATGGCGGAGTTGAGCGAATTTACTTCTTTGATCAATCCGGATGATCCCCGTTTCGCCAATCCAGAGAATATGCTACGTGAGATCACGGCCTATTGTGAGGAAACCGGACAGGCTGTTCCCGCTTCGGACGCCGATTATGTACATTGTATATTTTATAGCTTGGCGAATCGTTATAAAGAGGTGCTGGAAATACTCAAACCGATGTCGCCACATCCGATCGAACGATTGCATGTGATAGGTGGTGGCTCTCGGAACGATCTGCTGAATCAATTGACAGCCAACGCTATCGGTATTCCCGTATTGGCAGGCCCGTCTGAGGCGACAGCCATTGGAAATTGCTTGATACAGGCTAAGTCGGCAGGATTACTGACGGATTGTTGGGAGATGCGAAGACTGATATCCACCGCATTCCCTCCCAAGGAATTTTATCCGGAAAGGTGATACACATTCAAATCATATAAATTTAAAAACATCATACCATGACAAAAGACAGTTTAATTCAACAGGCATTTGAAGTAGCGGCAGAACGTTATGCGGCCGTAGGTGTAGACGTTCGTAAAGCTTTAGAGGATATGAAGAAAATATCCCTATCCCTGCATTGCTGGCAGGCCGATGACGTAAGCGGTTTCGAGAACCAAGGCGGCTCCTTGACCGGTGGTATACAAGTGACCGGCAATTATCCGGGACGTGCCCGTACTATCGACGAGTTGCGCCGGGATGTATTGAAGGCGAAATCCTATATCCCCGGTAATCATCGGCTTAGTCTGCATGAGATCTACGGGGATTTCCAAGGAGAGAAAGTAGACCGTGACGAGGTAGAACCCCATCATTTCGAGAGCTGGATACAATGGGCGAAAGAGAATGATTTCAAGCTAGACTTCAACAGTACCTCTTTCTCGCACCCTAAAAGCGGAGATTTGACCTTGGCGAACCCCAGCGATGATATCCGTAACTTCTGGATCGAGCATACGAAGCGTTGTCGCTGGATCAGCGATGAGATGGGTAAAGCCCAGAACGATCCTTGCATGATGAACCTTTGGATACATGACGGGAGCAAGGAAGTACCGGCCAGCCGCTTACGTTATCGCCGTATCTTGGAGGAATCGCTGGATGAGATATTCGCTACCGAATATAAATGGATGAAAGATTGTATCGAGGCGAAACTCTTCGGTATCGGTCTGGAAAGTTATACGGTAGGTTCCTATGATTTCTATTTGGGTTACGGGGCGAAAAAGAACAAGATCGTTACCTTGGACACCGGCCATTTCCATTTGACGGAAAGTATCGCCGACAAGGTTTCCTCGTTATTGCTGTTTACGCCCGAGATCATGTTGCACGTAAGTCGTCCGATCCGTTGGGATAGCGATCATGTCGTGATCTTGAATGACGATGTGCAGGATTTAGCTCGTGAGATCGTGCGTTGCGACGCCTTGGACCGGGTACATATCGGTTTGGATTATTTCGACGCTACCATCAATCGTATCGGTGCTTATGTCATTGGTAGTCGTGCTACGCAAAAAGCCTTTATGCTCGCTTTGCTGGAGCCGATCGCCTTGCTTCGCCAGTACGAGGATGAGGGTAAGTATTTCCAGCGTCTTGCCTTGCAGGAGGAAGCGAAGAGTCTGCCTTGGGGGGCGGTTTGGGATATGTATTGTCTACAAAGTGGGGTCCCCGTAGGAGAGTCTTATATCGCTGAGATCGAGAAATATGAGTCCGACGTTACCTCAAGACGGCAATGATAGAGATCGGGATCGGGTTGTTGATCATTGCGATCGGCAGTTTCGGGCAGAGTAGCTCGTACGTGCCGATCAATAAGATCCGGGATTGGAGTTGGGAAAGCTTTTGGTTGGTGCAAGGTATCTTCGCTTGGTTGGTTTTCCCTTATCTCGGAGCGATGTTGGCGGTACCGGAAGGGAGTACCTTGCTGGAACTATGGCGTTCGCCGGGTAGCTTGGGAGCGGTTATCTATGGCATGCTCTGGGGCGTCGGCGGGTTGACTTTCGGGTTGAGTATGCGTTATCTGGGCGTAGCTTTGGGACAGAGCATCGCCTTGGGTACATGCGCCGGTTTCGGTACGCTCTTCCCGGCTTTGTTCGGTGGAACGAACCTGTTTGAGGGAACCGGATTGATCCTGTTGACCGGTGTTTGCATTACCTTGGCAGGTATCGCCGTGATCGGTTACGCCGGAAGCCTGCGGGCCCGGAATATGAGTGAGGAGGAGAAGAAAGCGGCGGTGAAGGATTTTGCCTTGACCAAGGGCTTGGCGGTAGCCTTGCTTGCCGGCGTGATGAGCGCCTGCTTCAATTTGGGTTTGGAATCGGGAAACGAGGTGCTGGCGAAAGCGAGAGAGGCGGGAGCTAGCGATCTGTTCGCCTTGAATCCCGTGATACTGTTGGTTACTTTGGGCGGCTTTTGTACGAACGCTGTGTATTGTATTTTCCAGAACGTGAAAAACGGGACGGGCAAGGATTATTTCTCGGTATCGGGAGGTACATTGCTGAATAATGTCTTATTTTGCGCTTTGGCAGGCGTGCTTTGGTACTCGCAGTTCTTCGGACTGGGGATGGGAAAGAGCTATTTCTCGGATTCCCCGGTTATGCTGGCTTTCTCGTGGAGTATCCTGATGTCGTTGAATGTTATTTTCAGTAATGTCTGGGGCATCTTATTAAAAGAATGGAAGGGCGTGGATCGCCGGACGATCGTGGTATTGATTACCGGCATGTGTATCTTGATCCTTTCCTTATTATATCCGAATATAGTTTAATTAAAATAGACATGATAACACTAAGAAACAATGAACGCCTGATGGCGGAAATAGATCGTATCGCCGAGGTCGCCGGCTATTTGTGGACCAAGGGTTGGGCTGAGCGAAACGGCGGGAATATATCGGTGAACCTGACTACTTTATTGAGCGAGGAGGAGAAGGCGTTGCCGGCTTTGGTTTCCTCGATTCCCTTGCAAGAGGCGATGACGGCCTTATGCGGGCACGTCTTTTATGTGACGGGTACCGGAAAACGGATGCGTTACGTGGCGAAAGATCCTTTCGCCAACGGCTCTTTGATCCGTATCGCCGCCGATGGGAAATCGTATGATATCCTAGCGGAGCAACCGATCCCACCGACTTCCGAGTTGCCTTCCCATTTGTTGATGCACAATTTCTTGCGTGCGAAGGGACGGGATAACCGGGTGGTATTGCATACGCATCCGACGGATATTATCGGCATGACGCATTGTAAGCCGTTCTTGGATTCGGAGAAGATTACCCGCACGTTATGGAGTATGATCCCGGAATGTCGGATTATCGTGCCGAAAGGGGTCGGTATCGTTCCTTACGAGATACCGGGCACTTTGGCGTTGGCGCACGCTACGATCCGTCAGTTGGAGGAGCACGACGTGGTGTTCTGGGAGAAGCACGGTATCCTTGCCGTCGGTGAGGACCTGATCGAGTGCTTCGATGCGATCGATACGTTGAGTAAATCCGCCCAGATCTATTTCAGTGCCCGCATGACCGGTTACGAGCCGGAAGGTATGACGGATCAGCAATTGGATGACTTGGTTCCGGCTTTTGGACTCTAGCGTATGCGAAAGAAATTAATCATTCTATTCATAGGGATCGGTTCGTTCAAGTTGTTCGCCCAGCAGCGAGACCATCGGACACGGGAGTATATCGCTCCGGTCCGTATTGTCTGGCAGCAAGATAGTTCGCGAATTACGGGAGCGAACCATTTGCTTGTTCCGGGCAACGGACAGTCGGATTTGGCGAATAATCGGTTGTGTGTGTTGAAAAGTACGCCAACCGAACATCCCGCTTTGCTGCTTGATTTCGGGAAGGAGTTGCAAGGCGGCCTTCAGCTGGTGACCGGTATGCCGCCGTCTCACGATCCGGTTTCCGTGCGGGTTCGTTTCGGCGAGTCCGTTAGTGAGGCTATGTGCGAGATAGATGGCGCGAACGGGGCGAGCAACGATCATGCGATGCGGGATTTCGTGGTATCGCTCCCTTGGCTGGGCGTGCAGGAGATCGGTAATTCCGGTTTCCGTTTCGTGCGTATTGATGTATTGGGTGATTCTACGGAGTTGCAATTAAAAGAGGTTCGTGCGATCTCCACGTTTCGGGATATTCCTTATCTGGGCTCTTTCCGTTGTAATGACGAGCGGTTGAACCGGATCTGGAAGACAGGTGCATACACGGTCCACTTGAATATGCAGGAATATCTATGGGACGGCGTAAAACGGGATCGTCTGGTCTGGGTGGGGGATTTACATCCGGAGGTAATGACGGTCAGTACCGTCTTCGGTTATAATGAGGTGGTTCCTAAGAGCTTGGATTTGATTCGGGATATTACGCCGCTGCCTAGTTGGATGAACGGTATCAGTTCGTACTCGATCTGGTGGTTGTTGATTCAGCGGGATTGGTATTATTACCAAGGGAATCTTGCGTATCTACAAGAGCAACGCTCTTATATGACTGCTTTGTTGCGTCACTTGATCTCGAAGGTTGACCCAAGCGGACAAGAGAGACTGGATGGAAACCGTTTCTTGGATTGGCCTTCCAGTGAGAATACACCCGCTATCGATGCCGGCCTTCAATCGCTGATGATACAAGCCATGCGTGCGGGAGAGGAGTTATGTACCGTTTTAGGCGAGGATGCGTTGGCCTCGGAATGCCGTATGGTAGCTTCCAAGGCTATTGAGTTTTCCCTTCGGAAGAAATCCCGGTTCCCTTCGGAGAAAGATCGGATTACGCCCGGGGATAAACAGGCCGCCGCCTTGATGGCTCTGGCGGGTATCATGGATGCTAAGGAGGCGAACGAGCGTTGCTTGGCGGTGGACGGGGCGAAAGGCTTCTCTACGTTTTACGGGTATTATATGCTACGGGCGATGGCGTTGGCTGGTAATTACCAAGGTGCGTTAGATGTGATCCGTACGTATTGGGGAGCTATGCTGGATGTAGGTGCTACGACGTTTTGGGAGGATTTCAATATGGAATGGCTTCCTGACGCAGGGCGTATTGATGAGCTGGTCCCCGCTGGAAAGAAAGACATTCATGGGGATTATGGGGCGTATTGCTATCAAGGTTTCCGCCATAGCTTGTGCCATGGATGGGCTTCGGGTCCCACATCGTGGTTAAGCGAGTACGTATTGGGTGTACAAGTGGTGGAACCGGGTTGCCGTACGGTACGTATCATCCCACATCTGGGAGATCTCGAATGGGTGGAAGGTACGTTCCCCACGCCTTATGGGGTGATTGAGATCCGGCATGAGAAAGGTGCGGACGGTAAGGTGATAAGCCATATCAACGCTCCTGAAGAGATACGAGTTACCCCGTAGCTCTTATACTTAGTTGTAGAATGTATATAATTATAGAATATATGAAACAAACTATTTGCATCTACGCTTTCGCCGCCCTCTTATTAGGCGGTTGCAAAAGCAATAATGAATTAACGATACCTACGAATCTCCGTACGGAATACCTTACGGAGCCTATCGGCTTGGATACTTCGTCTCCTCGCTTTACATGGGAATACTCCGGAAATGAGGAGGGCTTTAAGGCTTCCCGCTATGAGGTACGGATCGGTACGAGTCCGGACGACTTGCGGCCCTATGCGGAGGGAATGGCCCTGAAACCTCATACCCGTTATTACTGGAATGTTACGGTATGGGATGGTGAAGGGCGTCCGTGCGCTACCTCGGAGACGGCTTCTTTCGAGACCGCTAAGTTCGATCCCTCGGATTGGTCCGCCTCTTGGATTACCGATCATAAGGATAAGGAGTTCGAGCCTGCCCCTCTGTTCCGCAAGTCTTTCCCGGTAGGCAAGGAAGTGAAGGATGCCCGTGTGTACGTAGCATCTGCCGGGTATCATGAGCTATTCATCAATGGCGAGCGGGTCGGAACGAATTATCTGGACCCGGGGTATACGCATTTCGATAAACGTATTTTGTACGTGACGCATGATGTTACCTCTTTGCTGAAGCAAGGCGACAACGCCGTGGCCGCTGTTCTGGGAAACGGCTGGTACAATGAGCAGTCCGTGGCGGTCTGGAATTTTCATGAGGCACGCTGGCGGAATCGTCCCCGCCTGCTATGTGAGTTGCGTATTACCTATACGGATGGTACGACGGAGGTGATTGGTTCGGACGAGACTTGGAAGACTTCCACCGGGGCCTATACCTATAATAATATATACAGCGGCGATAAATTCGATGCCCGGCTGGAAGAGGCCGGATGGAAAACCGCTCATTTCGACGATAGTAAATGGGAAGCGGCACTTCCGGCGCAGGCTCCGGCACCTCTGTTGGTAGCCCAGCAAATGCCGGGAATCCGTATCACGGAAGAGGTGAGGCCCGTGTCGATGAAACGTTTCTCCGATCAGTTATATGTATATTCTTTCCCGAAGAACATGTCCGGCCTTTGCCGCTTGAAGGTGAAAGGCGAGGCGGGAACCCGTATCACGTTAAAACATGGTGAGTTGTTGAAGACAGACGGTCGCTTGGAGCAAGGCAATATCAATGTATATTATCATCCGGTCAAGCCGGACGAGGTATTCCAGATGGATGTCTTTACCTTGAAAGGTACGGGAGAGGAGGAGATTTTCATGCCTTCCTTCTCTTATCACGGTTTCCAATACGTGGAGGTGGAGAGCAGCCGTCCCGTTACTTTAACGGAAGAGAACTTGACCGGCTTGTTTATGCATACCGATGTCCGTCCGTCCGGTTCCTTCGCTTGTTCGAATCCTCTATTGAATAAGATATGGGAGGCTACGATGCAGGCTTACCGCAGTAACCTGCACAGTATCCCGACCGATTGTCCGCAACGGGAGAAGAATGGCTGGACAGCCGACGCGCATATCGCGATCGACCTCGGTTTGCTGGGCTTCGATGGTATCACGCTTTATGAGAAATGGATGGATGACATTATCGACAACCAGCGTGAGGCGGGTGAGATTTCCGGTATCATTCCTTCCAGCGGTTGGGGATATGGCGAGTGGCCGGGTCCGGTTTGGGACGCTGTCATGTTTATCATACCGAACGCCTTGTATGATTATTATGGAGAGTCTCGCAGTATAGAACGCTTATATCCTACGATGCTGCGATATCTGGATTATTTGAAGACGAAAGAGAAAGACGGTTACTTGCCGTTTGGCTTGGGTGACTGGGTGTATTGGAAAGCTACGACGAATAATGAATATACCTCTACCGCCTACTATTATCTGGATTATAAGTTGATGGCTCGCTTCGCCTCTTTGCTGGGCAAGGACGCCGCTCCTTATCAAGAGAAAGCGAATACGCTCAAATCCTTGATCAACCAGAAGTTCTTCAACGCCGAGACCGGTGTGTATGCCGAAGGGACCCAAACGGCGCAAGCCTTGGCCTTGTATCTGGGACTTGTACCGGAAGGAAAGGAACAACTCGTGGCGGATAAGCTGCGTGAGGTGGTAGCGGGAAATAACTATTTCTTGGATTTTGGTCTATTAGGCAGTAAGACCGTTCCGGCCATGCTTACGAAATATGGCTATATCGAGGATGCCATGAAGATGATCACGAAGACCGAGGCACCTTCTTGGGGATATTGGGTAGAGACGATGGGTTACTCCACATTGCCGGAGACGTGGACACTTAGTCCGAAGTTTGCCGACGCTTCCTTGAACCATGTCTTTATGGGAGATGTCTCCGCTTGGATGATGAACCAGCTGGCCGGTATCAATCATGACGACTCGGCTCCGGGCTTCCGTCATATCCGTATCACGCCTCATTTCGTGAAAGAACTGGATTGGGCGAAAGGTGAGTACCATTCCGTACGCGGCCGTATCGCCAGCGAATGGAAACGGGAAGGGGATAAGGTTATGCTTACCGTGACGATTCCGGCTGATTGCTCCGCCGATATCGTGGTAGGCGATCAGACCGAGACCGTATCCGCCGGTACGCATACGTTTTCATATCCGGTGTGATAAGAACCGTATGACTTTAGTAAGCCGGTAATGACATCGCCTATATTGGCTTATTTTACCTAGTTGTAGAGACGGGGCACGCCCCGTCTCTACAACTGGGGATTTCGAAAGCAAATAATTGAGAACCTTAAAGATTAAACGTATGAACAAGCTACTTCTTGCTCTTCTATTGTTTCTCCTATCTTTCAGCTGGATAAAAGTGACTGCCTCGGACAGTTGTCCCGCTGCCTTCCCTTGGAAAGCCCAATGGATCAATACCGAGCGTTGCCAAAGCGCTACGAATACTTGGTTGATCTACCGTAAATCATTCGCTGTGACGGATGTCCCGAATCAACTCATCGCCCGTATCGCCGCCGATTCCAAGTATTGGCTTTGGATCAACGACCAACTGGTTATCTTCGAGGGTGGCTTGAAAAGAGGACCTTCTCCTTCCGGGACTTATTACGATCCGGTAGATATCGCCCCTTACCTGACAAAGGGCACGAATACCATCGCCGTCTTGCTCTGGCATTTCGGGAAAGATGGTTTCAGCCATATCAACAGTGGGAAAGCCGCCTTATTGTTCGAGGCGATTGCCCCGGGGTTGGAGATCGTCTCCGACGCGAGCTGGCAGTGTGCCTTGTATGAGGCCTATCAAAATACCGAGGCCCCTTTCCCGAATTACCGTATGCCGGAGAGTAATATTCGCTTCGATGCCCGTCAAGCGATAACAAACTGGAACCGTACGAGTTTTGAAGGTTCCCTTCCGGGGGCGGTCTGCGTCGGTAAGGCGGGGAAAGCTCCTTTCGGGGAGCTGGTGGAACGTCCGATACCCCAGTGGAAAAACAGCGGCCTGTTATCCTATGTATCCGTCCGGGAATCCTTGAGAGGCGATACCCTGTTCTGTCGTTTGCCCTATAATGCCCAGATCACTCCGTATCTGAAAGTAGAGGCGGAGGCCGGGAAGACCATCCACATCCGGATGGATAATTACGAGGGAGGAAGCGAGCGCAACGTACGTGCCGAATATATCACTCGTGAGGGTGAGCAGGAATACGAAAGCTATGGCTGGATGAACGGCCATGAGGTCTATTACATCATCCCCGAGGGCGTGAAGGTGCTGGATGTGAAATACCGTGAGACCGGTTACGATACTGATCTCGCTGGCTCTTTCCATTGTGACGACCCGTTCTACGACGAGCTTTGGCAACGTTCTGCCCGCACCTTATACATAACGATGCGTGATAATTATATGGACTGTCCGGATCGTGAACGTGCCCAATGGTGGGGCGACGAGGTGAATGAGCTAGGCGAGGCTTTCTACGCCCTTTCTCCGTCCGGGCAGAAACTAGCCGTAAAAGGCATCCATGAATTAATGAATTGGCAGCGGGAGGACGGAACGCTCTACGCTCCGGTTCCGGCGGGTAATTGGGATAAGGAGCTTCCTTTACAGATGTTGGCGTCTATCGGTTGGTACGGTTTTTATACGCAATATTATTATAGTGCCGACAGTAGTTTCGTCCCGGTGATATACGACCGGATGCGCCGTTACCTGCACGAGGTTTGGCAAGTCGATAAGAGTGGCTTGGTGATCGAGCGTCAAGGTGCTTGGAGCTGGGGCGACTGGGGCGAACATGTCGATATGGGCGTATTGACCAACTGCTGGTATTATCTGGCCTTGAAAGCGGAGCGAGCCTTCGCCCTGCAACTCGGCAAGGATAAGGATGCCGATGAGATCTCCCGGATGATGCGTAGCATAGAACGTTGTTTCGACACGAAGTTCTGGACGGGTTCCGCCTATCGCTCCCCCGGCTATAAGGGGGAGACGGACGATCGCTCCCAAGCCATGGCGGTTGTTTCCGGGCTGGCCTCGAAAGATAAGTATCCGGCGCTGACGAAGGTACTTAAAAAGGAGTATCACGCCAGCCCTTATATGGAGAAGTATGTCCTAGAGGCCCTTTTCCAGATGGGCGAGCCGGCGTTTGCCTTGGAACGGATGAAGCAACGTTACACCCGTATGCTGGATTATGCCGAATACACGACCTTGTTCGAGGGATGGGGCATCGGAGCCGAGGGCTTCGGTGGCGGCACGATCAATCACGCTTGGAGCGGTGGCCCGCTTACCTTATTGAGCCAGAAGGTCTGCGGTATCGAGCCAACCTCTCCCGGCTTCCGTACCTTTAAGATCTCGCCTCAATTGGGTTCCTTATCGGAAGCCTCTGCCAGCCTAGAGACTCATTATGGAACCATCCAAGTAAGTATCAAGAAGAAAGGCAAGCGATTGAAGTTCGATCTCCAAATCCCGGAAGGCACCTCCGCCGAACTGATAAGACCGAACGGCACTCGCAAGCATCTCGACCCGGGGCACCATTGGGTGGATTAGTGATCGCCCTCTGTTTTCCTGCGGACATACACCCGGTGGCTTCCATAACCCGATAGGGTGATTCCACTCGTCGGGTCGCTACTGAGGCGTAGTAGCTCACGGTTTGCGCTACTACGTTTTAGTCCGGTGACAGCCATGTAGTCTTGTATGCGCAAGAATGGGTGTTCATCCAGGTAATCCAATGCCCGTGTCCGGCGTTCCTCTTCGGTGAAGGGCGATTTCCGGACACGGCTGATACCTCCCCGTCTTAAATCGCAACGCAGGTTAGTCTCTCGTATCAGTTCCTTGTCGGCCCGGTAGTTGATACCATTCACCTCGATGCTACGTGCGTTACGCTTCGGTTCGTCACCATCCAGCGAGTCGATCTCCTTGTCCTTCGCTACGCCTAGGCGGGGCGTGAACGTACCGATGCCATCCAACGTGACCGACTGCCCTTCCGCCATGCAATAGGCCAGATGTTCCGCTACTGTCGTCATCACCTGTATTACGCTACCCCTGCTCAAGCCCGATCCGGGGTAGGTGATCCGTTCCACGAAATCCTCCATATCCATGTTCCGTTGTATCTTCATCCGATAATACACCGGCTTTTCCCCCGTCCCGTTCAGGTCGCACATCTCTTGCTTGATATATTCTGCCATAACTGCTACTAGGTATAATTGTTCGTATCTTCAAGTTAAAAACATTCTTCTTACTATATACAAATATACTTATTACTTGATCTATTTCCAAATTATCACCGTGGAATGTATAGACCACGTCGTGATTTGTATATTCCACGTCTTGATCTGTACAGACCACGTCGTGGTTTGTAGAATTATACAGTATGCGAACAAGAATTCATCTGCTACCGATAAGGTATTTATGCGGTATCGGAGCGTTATTTACTTAGGGAGAAGCGGGCAACCCTCACGTTTCCTCTGCCAAGTACGTCGACCAACCCTGCGGGATTCTCTATCTTCCCTAAACGGGTATAGCTGTAAGACGAGGAAAAGGTCTCGTAGAAAAGGACTACCGTATTCGCTCCCCATAGAAGTAGGTCGCCTGTATGGATTATACCCGGACGTATTGGTCGCGATCAAGAGTATTATACTCGTTTTCCCTGCTCGTATGCTTGCCTCAAGGTCGGGTTCCCTTCGACCTCGCCCACGTGCCACACACCACCGCAGAATAGCGTTCCTTTCACGGTCGGGTTCTCCAGACAGTCGAGGAATCCCATAAAGTTGGCCACAATGCGATCCATGATGCCGTTATCTTCTTCAGCGGCCGTGGCGATGAAGTAAAACTCCTTGTTTTTCATTTCGGTATAAGGACCGCAGCAACGGTCTATCAGCGTCTTCATCTGTGCGCTCATGGCATAGAAATAGACCGGCGTAGCCATCACGATCACATCGGCGGCAAGCATCTTTCCGATAATCTCTGCCGCGTCATCTTTTTGTGGACAAGGCTTCTTGTATTGGCTGCACACGCCGCATCCCGTGCAGGGGTGAATGGTCTTGTCTCGCAGAAAAACCTTTTCCACACGATGACCGCTTTCGATCGCCCCTTGCATAAACTCATCGCATAGCGTATCGGAATTGCCTCCACGACGGGGGCTGGAAGATAAAATCAATACATTTTTCATGTTTACTGTTATTTATTAGGTTCTACATTCATTTTTAGGATACAAAAATAGCGAGATAATCCCTATCTTGCGGTAGACAAATTACGGATGTTATGACCCTAATTACATAATAATACGGAAGAATGATCACAACGGACTCCGGTGAGCAAGTCGAGGCACTTGCTCCCATCATCATTTCGGCCAGCCGGTCAACGGATATCCCGGCCTTTTATGTCAAGTGGTTCTTTAATCGTTTGGCCAAGGGGTATTGTGTTTGGTATAATCCGTTTAATCGGCGGAAGATGTATGTGTCGTTTGAGCGGTGTAAGGCAATCGTGTTTTGGACAAAGAACCCGAAGCCGATATT
>OGXB01000049.1_pt1 | contig 89280 bp, 101 predicted proteins | sample 1576161 | NCBI WGS metagenome assembly OGXB01 (sample SAMEA3541474, study PRJEB24748) | human gut metagenome | biome: human gut; feature: human-associated habitat; material: faeces | place: China | collected 2012
GATGGGGATATTCAGATCCGAAAAGCGATAGTATACCGCCGGACCATATCCATATTTTTCCTGAGAATCTGCTTTTCTTTTTCTTTGCATGATCCTCTCATACCTGCCATATCGCTCCTGCAAAGTTTCCAGTACTTTGCTTTTTGGATCGACCGGCAGAATCTTTCCAAAACCAATCGGCATCATCTCGATAAACCGGAGTGTGACGTGGTTTTGTTCTGCAAACGCTGCCAGTGCACAGACATCGGTCTGTTCTCGCAGCACAGCATTGATTTTTACCGGAATTTCAAGTTCTGCTGCCTTTCTGATCCCATCAAGCACATTTGAGAGCTTTCCGCCCCCGGTCAGAACCCGGTATTCTTTTTCATCCGGCGTATCCAGGCTGACATTGATGCTGTCGATGCCTGCCTGTTTCAGCTGTGCCGCCTTTTCTTTTAAAAGCACGCCGTTCGTGGTCAGATGCACCGAATCTACTCCTTTGATCTGTTTGATTTTACAGAGCAGTTCTTCGATTTTCGGATAACATAAGGGTTCTCCACCGGTCAGCCGAAAATGCGTGATGCCAAGAGAAACGGCACTTTCCACGCATCTTAGAACCTGATTCATCGGAAAGAAATGTACATCGGAAATCCGCTTCTCCGGCATACAGTAGCTGCACCGAAGATTGCAGTTGTTTGTGAGAGAAATCCGCATATATTCTATCTTTCTCCCGAACTGATCCAGCATCTTCTACCAGCCCTTTCCAAAACCGCAGTTCGGAAATGTACACACTTTGCAGTTCAGGCAAAGTCCGCCTTCGCCAAGCGAAGCCAGCTCATCTGCCGTGACCGGATCTGCTGCCATCAACCGCGGCAGGACCAGATCAAAAATGGTCCGCCTGTTGTACATGGCACAGCCCGGAAGTCCGCAGATCGGGATCACTTTGTCACCTTTCCGGTAATAGGACAATAAAAACATCGCTCCCGGCAGAACCGGGGAGCCGTAAGAGATCATTTCCGCCCCGGTATTTTTGATGGCAAGCGGCGTTTTATCGTCCGGATCCACACTCATGCCTCCGGTGCAGAATACAATATCCGCCCCTGCTTCTATGGCACGCAAACAGCCGTCTGTGATTTTTCTGTCATTGTCATCAAAAATCTCATGGAACATCATTTCTGCCCCGAATTCTGCGATTTTCTGCTCAATGACCGGCGTAAAGGCATCTTTGATCCTGCCGTGATAAACTTCATTTCCCGTTGTGATAATCGCTGCTTTTTTTACGGTAAACGGCAGGATTTTTAGGATTGGTGTTCCGTCACAGATCTTTTCTGCTTCCTGCATTTTATCCTTTTTAATCACCAGCGGAATGATACGTGTTCCGGCAAGTTTATCTCCCTTTTTCACTACGGTATTGCCGTGTCTGGTTGCGATCATCATCTCTCCGAATGCATTTACTTTCTTCAGTTTCTCACGATCTACTTTCAGCAGACCTTCCGTATCAGCGATCACTTCGATCTTGCCTTCTTTTACATCCGAAGGATGCATATGCTCATTTGCCGTCATACGATAAAGCACTTCTGCCGCATCATTTTCATGCATCATCGTCTCATCGTTTTCCCAGATATAGACAGAGTCCTTTCCAACGCTGAGCAGCACCGGTATATCTTCTTCCCGGATGATATGCCCCTTACGGAAAACGGCATCCTTTGTCACACCCGGTATGATCTGCGTAATGTCATGGCAAAGTACCTGTCCGACCGCCTCCGTTGTTTTCATCCGTTTCATTTCTTTCACTCCTTCTGCCCTGTCTTTCAGGCTCTTCCACATTCACTGTCCGTCTGCATCAGAATATCCAGTCCATGCTCAATATTTCCGATCAGAAACTCCATACTTTCCGTTACTGCCTTGACACTTCCCGGAAGATTGATGATCAGCGTTCCTTTTCGTATCACAGAAACGCCTCTTCCGAGCATTGCTCTTTTTGTAAACTGCATGCTGCAGGCACGCAGTCCTTCTGCGATCCCAGGTGCATTACGCTCTGCCACATCCATCGTAGCTTCCGGCGTAATATCGCGCGGTGAAAATCCGGTTCCGCCTGTTGTCAGAATCAGATCACATTTCACCTCATCAGAGAGGCGGATCAGCTCCCTGCGGATCTTTTCCCGGTCATCCGGAAGCATCGTATATGAAATTACGCTAATACAAGCATATAAACCTGATAATGGGCGGTTGGCCTGATAAGGCGTTTACGCCGCATCAGGCCGCCAGCACCGATTGCCGGATGCGACGTAACCACATCCGGCGCAAACAACTATCCCATCAGCGGGTTTTTCCCTTCCCGACGTAACATCTGACACAGCGCGATTAGCGGTAAACCAACCAGCGTGTTAGGATCACGCCCCTCTAAACGCTCAAACAGCGTAATGCCAAATCCTTCACTCTTAAAGCTACCCGCGCAGTGCAGGGGATGCTCTTTACGCACGTAATTATCAATCTCCGCCTCGCTCAGGTGACGGAAATGGACGTCAAAAGGCTCCACTTCTGTTTGCAGATGCCCATTCGCCGAATTAAACAACGCCAGTCCAGTATAGAAGGTGACGATATTGCCGCTGGCTTTGCGTAATTGCAGACGGGCATTTTCTTCCGTTAACGGTTTACCGGTGATTTCGCCATCAAGAACACATACCTGGTCTGAACCAATAATTAAATGATCCGGATAACGTGACGCCAGAGATTGCGCTTTTTCTTGTGCCAGTCGAAGCACCAACTGTCGCGGTGATTCGTCGCTGCGTGGGGTTTCGTCGACCTCTGGTGCTGCACATTCAAAAGAGATTTGCAGTTTTTCCAGAAGAGCGCGACGCCATGGTGAGGTGGAGGCTAAAATAAGTTTAGGCATATTTTTTTCCATCAGATATAGCGTATTGATGATAGCCATTTTAAACTATGCGCTTCGTTTTGCAGGTTGATGTTTGTTATCAGCACTGAACGAAAATAAAGCAGTAACCCGCAATGTGTGCGAATTATTGGCAAAAGGCAACCACAGGCTGCCTTTTTCTTTGACTCTATGACGTTACAAAGTTAATATGCGCGCCCTATGCAAAAGGTAAAATTACCCCTGACTCTCGATCCGGTTCGTACGGCTCAAAAACGCCTTGATTACCAGGGTATCTATACCCCTGATCAGGTTGAGCGCGTCGCCGAATCCGTAGTCAGTGTGGACAGTGATGTGGAATGCTCCATGTCGTTCGCTATCGATAACCAACGTCTCGCAGTGTTAAACGGCGATGCGAAGGTGACGGTAACGCTCGAGTGTCAGCGTTGCGGGAAGCCGTTTACTCATCAGGTCTACACAACGTATTGTTTTAGTCCTGTGCGTTCAGACGAACAGGCTGAAGCACTGCCGGAAGCGTATGAACCGATTGAGGTTAACGAATTCGGTGAAATCGATCTGCTTGCAATGGTTGAAGATGAAATCATCCTCGCCTTGCCGGTAGTTCCGGTGCATGATTCTGAACACTGTGAAGTGTCCGAAGCGGACATGGTCTTTGGTGAACTGCCTGAAGAAGCGCAAAAGCCAAACCCATTTGCCGTATTAGCCAGCTTAAAGCGTAAGTAATTGGTGCTCCCCGTTGGATCGGGGATAAACCGTAATTGAGGAGTAAGGTCCATGGCCGTACAACAGAATAAACCAACCCGTTCCAAACGTGGCATGCGTCGTTCCCATGACGCGCTGACCGCAGTCACCAGCCTGTCTGTAGACAAAACTTCTGGTGAAAAACACCTGCGTCACCACATCACTGCCGACGGTTACTACCGCGGCCGCAAGGTCATCGCTAAGTAATCACGCGTCTGCGTGATGAAGCTTAGTGAGGATTTTCCCCAGGCAACTGGGGAAAGACCAAACCGGGCGGCGACGATACCTTGACACGTCTAACCCTGGCGTTAGATGTCATGGGAGGGGATTTTGGCCCTTCCGTGACAGTGCCTGCAGCATTGCAGGCACTGAATTCTAATTCGCAACTCACTCTTCTTTTAGTCGGCAATCCCGACGCCATCACGCCATTACTTGCTAAAGCTGACTTTGAACAACGTTCGCGTCTGCAGATTATTCCTGCGCAGTCAGTTATCGCCAGTGATGCCCGGCCTTCGCAAGCTATCCGCGCCAGTCGTGGGAGTTCAATGCGCGTGGCCCTGGAGCTGGTGAAAGAAGGTCGAGCGCAAGCCTGTGTCAGTGCCGGTAATACCGGGGCACTGATGGGGCTGGCAAAATTATTACTCAAGCCCCTGGAGGGGATTGAGCGTCCGGCGCTGGTGACGGTATTACCACATCAGCAAAAGGGCAAAACGGTGGTCCTTGACTTAGGGGCCAACGTCGATTGTGACAGTACAATGTTGGTGCAATTTGCCATTATGGGCTCAGTTCTGGCTGAAGAGGTGGTGGAAATTCCCAATCCTCGCGTGGCGTTGCTCAATATTGGTGAAGAAGAAGTAAAGGGTCTCGACAGTATTCGGGATGCCTCAGCGGTGCTTAAAACAATCCCTTCTATCAATTATATCGGCTATCTTGAAGCCAATGAGTTGTTAACTGGCAAGACAGATGTGCTGGTTTGTGACGGCTTTACAGGAAATGTCACATTAAAGACGATGGAAGGTGTTGTCAGGATGTTCCTTTCTCTGCTGAAATCTCAGGGTGAAGGGAAAAAACGGTCGTGGTGGCTACTGTTATTAAAGCGTTGGCTACAAAAGAGCCTGACGAGGCGATTCAGTCACCTCAACCCCGACCAGTATAACGGCGCCTGTCTGTTAGGATTGCGCGGCACGGTGATAAAAAGTCATGGTGCAGCCAATCAGCGAGCTTTTGCGGTCGCGATTGAACAGGCAGTGCAGGCGGTGCAGCGACAAGTTCCTCAGCGAATTGCCGCTCGCCTGGAATCTGTATACCCAGCTGGTTTTGAGCTGCTGGACGGTGGCAAAAGCGGAACTCTGCGGTAGCAGGACGCTGCCAGCGAACTCGCAGTTTGCAAGTGACGGTATATAACCGAAAAGTGACTGAGCGTACATGTATACGAAGATTATTGGTACTGGCAGCTATCTGCCCGAACAAGTGCGGACAAACGCCGATTTGGAAAAAATGGTGGACACCTCTGACGAGTGGATTGTCACTCGTACCGGTATCCGCGAACGCCACATTGCCGCGCAAAACGAAACCGTTTCAACCATGGGCTTTGAAGCGGCGACACGCGCAATTGAGATGGCGGGCATTGAGAAAGACCAGATTGGCCTGATCGTTGTGGCAACGACTTCTGCTACGCACGCTTTCCCGAGCGCAGCTTGTCAGATTCAAAGCATGCTGGGCATTAAAGGTTGCCCGGCATTTGACGTTGCAGCAGCCTGCGCAGGTTTCACCTATGCATTAAGCGTAGCCGATCAATACGTGAAATCTGGGGCGGTGAAGTATGCTCTGGTCGTCGGTTCCGATGTACTGGCGCGCACCTGCGATCCAACCGATCGTGGGACTATTATTATTTTTGGCGATGGCGCGGGCGCTGCGGTGCTGGCTGCCTCTGAAGAGCCGGGAATCATCTCCACCCATCTGCATGCCGACGGTAGCTATGGTGAGTTGCTGACGCTGCCTAATGCTGACCGTGTGAATCCAGAGAATTCAATTCATCTGACGATGGCGGGCAACGAAGTCTTCAAGGTTGCGGTAACGGAACTGGCGCACATCGTTGATGAGACGCTGGCGGCAAATAATCTTGACCGTTCTCAACTGGACTGGCTGGTTCCGCATCAGGCTAACCTGCGTATTATCAGTGCAACGGCGAAAAAACTCGGTATGTCGATGGACAATGTCGTGGTGACGCTGGATCGCCACGGTAATACCTCTGCGGCCTCTGTCCCGTGCGCGCTGGATGAAGCTGTACGCGACGGGCGCATTAAGCCGGGGCAGTTGGTTCTGCTTGAAGCCTTTGGCGGTGGATTCACCTGGGGCTCCGCGCTGGTTCGTTTCTAGGATAAGGATTAAAACATGACGCAATTTGCATTTGTGTTCCCTGGACAGGGTTCTCAAACCGTTGGAATGCTGGCTGATATGGCGGCGAGCTATCCAATTGTCGAAGAAACGTTTGCTGAAGCTTCTGCGGCGCTGGGCTACGACCTGTGGGCGCTGACCCAGCAGGGGCCAGCTGAAGAACTGAATAAAACCTGGCAAACCCAGCCAGCGCTGTTGACTGCATCTGTTGCGCTGTACCGCGTATGGCAGCAGCAGGGCGGTAAAGCACCGGCAATGATGGCCGGTCACAGCCTGGGGGAATACTCCGCGCTGGTTTGCGCTGGTGTGATTGATTTCGCTGATGCGGTGCGTCTGGTTGAGATGCGCGGCAAGTTCATGCAAGAAGCCGTACCGGAAGGCACGGGCGCTATGGCGGCAATCATCGGTCTGGATGATGCGTCTATTGCGAAAGCGTGTGAAGAAGCTGCAGAAGGTCAGGTCGTTTCTCCGGTAAACTTTAACTCTCCGGGACAGGTGGTTATTGCCGGTCATAAAGAAGCGGTTGAGCGTGCTGGCGCTGCCTGTAAAGCTGCGGGCGCAAAACGCGCTCTGCCGTTACCAGTGAGCGTACCGTCTCACTGTGCGCTGATGAAACCAGCAGCCGACAAACTGGCAGTAGAATTAGCGAAAATCACCTTTAACGCACCAACAGTTCCTGTTGTGAATAACGTTGATGTGAAATGCGAAACCAATGGTGATGCCATCCGTGACGCACTGGTACGTCAGTTGTATAACCCGGTTCAGTGGACGAAGTCTGTTGAGTACATGGCAGCGCAAGGCGTAGAACATCTCTATGAAGTCGGCCCGGGCAAAGTGCTTACTGGCCTGACGAAACGCATTGTCGACACCCTGACCGCCTCGGCGCTGAACGAACCTTCAGCGATGGCAGCGGCGCTCGAGCTTTAAAAGAGGAAAATCATGAATTTTGAAGGAAAAATCGCACTGGTAACCGGTGCAAGCCGCGGAATTGGCCGCGCAATTGCTGAAACTCTCGCAGCCCGTGGCGCGAAAGTTATTGGCACTGCGACCAGTGAAAATGGCGCTCAGGCGATCAGTGATTATTTAGGTGCTAACGGCAAAGGTCTGATGTTGAATGTGACCGACCCGGCATCTATCGAATCTGTTCTGGAAAAAATTCGCGCGGAATTTGGTGAAGTGGATATCCTGGTCAATAATGCCGGTATCACTCGTGATAACCTGTTAATGCGAATGAAAGATGAAGAGTGGAACGATATTATCGAAACCAACCTTTCATCTGTTTTCCGTCTGTCAAAAGCGGTAATGCGCGCTATGATGAAAAAGCGTCATGGTCGTATTATCACTATCGGTTCTGTGGTTGGTACCATGGGAAATGGCGGTCAGGCCAACTACGCTGCGGCGAAAGCGGGCTTGATCGGCTTCAGTAAATCACTGGCGCGCGAAGTTGCGTCACGCGGTATTACTGTAAACGTTGTTGCTCCGGGCTTTATTGAAACGGACATGACACGTGCGCTGAGCGATGACCAGCGTGCGGGTATCCTGGCGCAGGTTCCTGTGGGTCGCCTCGGCGGCGCACAGGAAATCGCCAACGCGGTTGCATTCCTGGCATCCGACGAAGCAGCTTACATCACGGGTGAAACTTTGCATGTGAACGGCGGGATGTACATGGTCTGACCGCGATTTGCACAAAATGCTCATGTTGCGCGCAGTCTGCGTGGTTATGAGTAATAATTAGTGCAAAATGATTTGCGTTATTGGGGGGTAAGGCCTCAAAATAACGTAAAATCGTGGTAAGACCTGCCGGGATTTAGTTGCAAATTTTTCAACATTTTATACACTACGAAAACCATCGCGAAAGCGAGTTTTGATAGGAAATTTAAGAGTATGAGCACTATCGAAGAACGCGTTAAGAAAATTATCGGCGAACAGCTGGGCGTTAAGCAGGAAGAAGTTACCAACAATGCTTCTTTCGTTGAAGACCTGGGCGCGGATTCTCTTGACACCGTTGAGCTGGTAATGGCTCTGGAAGAAGAGTTTGATACTGAGATTCCGGACGAAGAAGCTGAGAAAATCACCACCGTTCAGGCTGCCATTGATTACATCAACGGCCACCAGGCGTAAGTGAACATCTCCAGGCGGTCGTTCGACCGCCTGAGTTTTATCTTTTTGTCCCACTAGAATCATTTTTTCCCTCCCTGGAGGACAAACGTGTCTAAGCGTCGTGTAGTTGTGACCGGACTGGGCATGTTGTCTCCTGTCGGCAATACCGTAGAGTCTACCTGGAAAGCTCTGCTTGCCGGTCAGAGTGGCATCAGCCTAATCGACCATTTCGATACTAGCGCCTATGCAACGAAATTTGCTGGCTTAGTAAAGGATTTTAACTGTGAGGACATTATCTCGCGCAAAGAACAGCGCAAGATGGATGCCTTCATTCAATATGGAATTGTCGCTGGCGTTCAGGCCATGCAGGATTCTGGCCTTGAAATAACGGAAGAGAACGCAACCCGCATTGGTGCCGCAATTGGCTCCGGGATTGGCGGCCTCGGACTGATCGAAGAAAACCACACATCTCTGATGAACGGTGGTCCACGTAAGATCAGCCCATTCTTCGTTCCGTCAACGATTGTGAACATGGTGGCAGGTCATCTGACTATCATGTATGGCCTGCGTGGCCCAAGCATCTCTATCGCGACCGCCTGTACTTCCGGCGTGCACAACATTGGCCATGCTGCGCGTATTATCGCGTATGGCGATGCTGACGTGATGGTTGCAGGTGGCGCAGAGAAAGCCAGTACGCCGCTGGGTGTTGGTGGTTTTGGCGCGGCACGTGCATTATCTACCCGCAATGATAACCCGCAAGCGGCGAGCCGCCCGTGGGATAAAGAGCGTGATGGTTTCGTACTGGGCGATGGTGCCGGTATGCTGGTACTTGAAGAGTACGAACACGCGAAAAAACGCGGTGCGAAAATTTACGCTGAACTCGTCGGCTTTGGTATGAGCAGCGATGCTTATCATATGACGTCACCGCCAGAAAATGGCGCAGGCGCAGCTCTGGCAATGGCAAATGCTCTGCGTGATGCAGGCATTGAAGCGAGTCAGATTGGCTACGTTAACGCGCACGGTACTTCTACGCCGGCTGGCGATAAAGCTGAAGCGCAGGCGGTGAAAACCATCTTCGGTGAAGCTGCAAGCCGTGTGTTGGTAAGCTCCACGAAATCTATGACCGGTCACCTGTTAGGTGCGGCGGGTGCAGTAGAATCTATCTACTCCATCCTGGCGCTGCGCGATCAGGCTGTTCCGCCAACCATCAACCTGGATAACCCGGATGAAGGTTGCGATCTGGATTTCGTACCGCATGAAGCACGTCAGGTCAGCGGAATGGAATACACGCTGTGTAACTCCTTCGGCTTCGGTGGCACTAATGGTTCTTTGATCTTTAAAAAGATCTAAGTTGTCATTTCCCACCCATATAAAAGGTCCGCTTGCGGGCCTTTTTTCTTAGCTTTTATTCCGACTTGTTCCGTAGTGAACATGCTGCCACACTAACAATTCTCTGATAAGGAGCCGGTATGTTCTTAATTAACGGTTATAAGCAGGAATCGCTGGCAGTAAGCGATCGGGCAACGCAGTTTGGTGATGGTTGTTTTACCACTGCCAGAGTTATCGACGGTAAAGTCAGTTTGTTATCGGCGCATATCCAGCGACTACAGGATGCTTGTCAGCGGTTGATGATTTCCTGTGACTTCTGGCCTCAGCTTGAACAAGAGATGAAAACGCTGGCAGCAGAACAGCAAAATGGTGTACTGAAAGTCGTGATCAGTCGCGGTAGTGGCGGGCGAGGGTACAGCACATTGAACAGCGGACCAGCAACGCGGATTCTCTCCGTTACGGCTTATCCTGCACATTACGACCGTTTGCGTAACGAGGGGATGACGTTGGTGCTAAGCCCGGTGCGGCTGGGGCGCAATCCTCATCTTGCAGGTATTAAACATCTTAATCGGCTTGAGCAAGTATTGATTCGCTCTCATCTTGAGCAGACAAACGCTGATGAGGCGCTGGTCCTTGACAGCGAAGGGTGGGTTACGGAATGCTGTGCGGCTAATTTGTTCTGGCGGAAGGGCAACGTAGTTTATACGCCGCGACTGGATCAGGCAGGTGTTAACGGCATTATGCGACAATTCTGTATCCGTTTGCTGGCACAATCCTCTTATCAGCTTGTCGAAGTGCAAGCTTCTCTGGAAGAGGCGTTGCAGGCAGATGAGATGGTTATTTGTAATGCGTTAATGCCAGTGATGCCCGTACGTGCCTGTGGCGATGTCTCCTTTTCGTCAGCAACGTTATATGAATATTTAGCCCCACTTTGTGAGCGCCCGAATTAGTCATGAAAAAAGTGTTATTGATAATCTTGTTATTGCTGGTGGTACTGGGTATCGCCGCTGGTGTGGGCGTCTGGAAGGTTCGCCATCTTGCCGACAGCAAATTGCTTATCAAAGAAGAGACGATATTTACCCTGAAGCCAGGGACCGGACGTCTGGCGCTCGGTGAACAGCTTTATGCTGATAAGATCATCAATCGCCCACGGGTTTTTCAATGGCTGCTGCGTATCGAACCGGATCTTTCTCACTTTAAAGCCGGGACTTACCGCTTTACACCGCAGATGACCGTGCGCGAGATGCTGAAATTGTTGGAAAGCGGTAAAGAAGCACAGTTCCCGCTGCGACTGGTAGAAGGGATGCGTCTGAGCGACTACCTCAAGCAATTGCGTGAGGCTCCGTATATCAAGCACACGCTGAGTGACGATAAGTACGCCACCGTAGCGCAGGCACTTGAACTGGAAAACCCGGAGTGGATTGAAGGTTGGTTCTGGCCAGACACCTGGATGTATACCGCCAATACCACCGATGTCGCGTTACTCAAGCGAGCGCACAAGAAAATGGTGAAAGCGGTCGATAGCGCCTGGGAAGGGCGTGCGGACGGTCTGCCTTATAAAGATAAAAATCAGCTGGTGACGATGGCATCAATTATCGAAAAAGAAACCGCCGTTGCCAGTGAACGCGATCAGGTTGCCTCGGTATTTATCAACCGTTTACGCATTGGTATGCGCTTGCAGACCGACCCAACCGTGATTTACGGGATGGGAGAGCGTTATAATGGCAAACTTTCTCGTGCAGACCTGGAAACGCCGACAGCGTATAACACCTATACCATTACCGGTTTGCCGCCGGGTGCGATAGCTACGCCGGGGGCGGATTCGCTGAAGGCTGCTGCGCATCCGGCAAAAACGCCGTATCTCTATTTTGTGGCCGATGGTAAAGGTGGTCACACGTTTAATACCAATCTTGCCAGTCATAACAAGTCTGTGCAGGATTATCTGAAAGTGCTTAAGGAAAAAAATGCGCAGTAAGTATATCGTCATTGAGGGGCTGGAAGGCGCAGGCAAAACTACCGCGCGTAATGTGGTGGTTGAGACGCTCGAGCAACTGGGTATCCGCGACATGGTTTTCACTCGGGAACCTGGCGGTACGCAACTTGCCGAAAAGTTAAGAAGCCTGGTGCTGGATATCAAATCGGTAGGCGATGAAGTCATTACCGATAAAGCCGAAGTTCTGATGTTTTATGCCGCGCGCGTTCAACTGGTAGAAACAGTCATCAAACCTGCGCTGGCTAACGGCACCTGGGTGATTGGCGATCGCCACGATCTCTCCACTCAGGCGTATCAGGGCGGCGGACGTGGTATTGACCAACATATGCTGGCAACACTGCGTGATGCTGTTCTCGGTGATTTTCGCCCCGACTTAACGCTCTATCTCGATGTTACCCCGGAAGTTGGCTTAAAACGCGCGCGTGCGCGCGGCGAGCTGGATCGTATTGAGCAAGAGTCTTTCGATTTCTTTAATCGCACCCGCGCCCGCTATCTGGAACTGGCAGCACAAGATAAAAGCATTCATACCATTGATGCCACCCAGCCGCTGGAGGCCGTGATGGATGCAATCCGCACTACCGTGACCCACTGGGTGAAGGAGTTGGACGCATGAGATGGTATCCATGGTTACGACCTGATTTCGAAAAACTGGTAGCCAGCTATCAGGCCGGAAGAGGTCACCATGCGCTGCTCATTCAGGCGTTACCGGGCATGGGCGATGATGCTTTAATCTACGCCCTGAGCCGTTATTTACTCTGCCAACAACCGCAGGGTCACAAAAGTTGCGGTCACTGTCGTGGATGTCAGTTGATGCAGGCTGGCACGCATCCCGATTACTACACCCTGGCTCCCGAAAAAGGGAAAAATGCGTTGGGCATTGATGCGGTACGTGAGGTCACCGAAAAGCTGAATGAGCACGCACGCTTAGGTGGTGCGAAAGTTGTCTGGGTAACCGATGCTGCCTTACTAACCGACGCCGCGGCTAACGCATTGCTGAAAACGCTTGAAGAGCCACCAGCAGAAACCTGGTTTTTCCTGGCTACCCGCGAGCCTGAACGTTTACTGGCAACATTACGTAGTCGTTGTCGGTTACATTACCTTGCGCCGCCGCCGGAACAGTACGCCGTGACCTGGCTTTCACGCGAAGTGACAATGTCACAGGATGCATTACTTGCCGCATTGCGCTTAAGCGCCGGTTCGCCTGGCGCGGCACTGGCGTTGTTTCAGGGAGATAACTGGCAGGCTCGTGAAACATTGTGTCAGGCGTTGGCATATAGCGTACCATCGGGCGACTGGTATTCGCTGCTGGCGGCCCTTAATCATGAACAAGCTCCGGCGCGTTTACACTGGCTGGCAACGTTGCTGATGGATGCGCTAAAACGCCATCATGGCGCTGCGCAGGTGACCAATGTTGATGTGCCGGGCCTGGTCGCCGAACTGGCAAACCATCTTTCTCCCTCGCGCCTGCAGGCTATACTGGGGGATGTTTGCCACATTCGTGAACAGTTAATGTCTGTCACAGGCATCAACCGCGAGCTTCTCATCACCGATCTTTTACTGCGTATTGAGCATTACCTGCAACCGGGCGTTGTGCTACCGGTTCCTCATCTTTAAGAGAGACATCATGTTTTTAGTCGACTCACACTGCCATCTCGATGGTCTGGATTATGAATCTTTGCATAAGGACGTGGATGACGTTCTGGCGAAAGCCGCCGCACGCGATGTGAAATTTTGTCTGGCAGTCGCCACAACATTACCGGGTTATTTACATATGCGGGAGCTGGTAGGCGAACGTGACAACGTCGTATTTTCTTGTGGCGTGCATCCACTCAACCAGAATGATCCCTACGATGTAGAAGATTTACGCCGTCTGGCGGCAGAAGAGGGTGTTGTAGCGCTGGGAGAAACCGGGCTGGATTATTATTACACACCGGAAACTAAAGTTCGTCAGCAAGAGTCCTTCATCCATCATATCCAGATTGGTCGTGAACTGAACAAGCCGGTTATCGTCCATACCCGTGACGCCCGCGCCGATACGCTGGCAATTCTGCGCGAAGAAAAAGTGACGGATTGCGGTGGCGTACTACACTGTTTTACAGAGGACAGAGAAACGGCGGGCAAATTACTGGATCTCGGATTTTACATCTCCTTTTCCGGCATTGTGACCTTCCGTAATGCGGAGCAACTGCGCGATGCTGCGCGTTATGTCCCCCTGGATCGGTTACTGGTGGAAACTGACTCACCTTACCTTGCGCCGGTACCGCATCGAGGAAAAGAGAATCAACCTGCGATGGTTCGTGACGTTGCAGAATACATGGCTGTGTTGAAAGGTGTTGCCGTTGAAGAACTGGCGCAGGTAACCACCGATAACTTCGCCCGTCTGTTTCACATCGACGCTTCCCGCCTTCAATCCATCCGTTGAATGAGTTTTTTTAAAGCTCGTAATTAATGGCTAAAACGAGTAAAGTTCACCGCCGAAAATTTGGCGGTGAATAACCACGTTTGAAATATTGTGACATATGTTTTGTCAAAATGTGCAACTTCTCCAATGATCTGAAGTTGAAACGTGATAGTCGTCAAACAAATTGGCACTGAATTATTTTACTCTGTGTAATAAATAAAGGGCGCTTAGATGCCCTGTACACGGCGAGGCTCTCCCCCCTTGCCACGCGTGAGAACGTAAAAAAAGCACCCATACTCAGGAGCACTCTCAATTATGTTTAAGAATGCATTTGCTAACCTGCAAAAGGTCGGTAAATCGCTGATGCTGCCGGTATCCGTACTGCCTATCGCAGGTATTCTGCTGGGCGTCGGTTCCGCGAATTTCAGCTGGCTGCCCGCCGTTGTATCGCATGTTATGGCAGAAGCAGGCGGTTCCGTCTTTGCAAACATGCCACTGATTTTTGCGATCGGTGTCGCCCTCGGCTTTACCAATAACGATGGCGTATCCGCGCTGGCCGCAGTTGTTGCCTATGGCATCATGGTTAAAACCATGGCCGTGGTTGCGCCACTGGTACTGCATTTACCTGCTGAAGAAATCGCCTCTAAACACCTGGCGGATACTGGCGTACTCGGAGGGATTATCTCCGGTGCGATCGCAGCGTACATGTTTAACCGTTTCTACCGTATTAAGCTGCCTGAGTATCTTGGCTTCTTTGCCGGTAAACGCTTTGTGCCGATCATTTCTGGCCTGGCTGCCATCTTTACTGGCGTTGTGCTGTCCTTCATTTGGCCGCCGATTGGTTCTGCAATCCAGACCTTCTCTCAGTGGGCTGCTTACCAGAACCCGGTAGTTGCGTTTGGCATTTACGGTTTCATCGAACGTTGCCTGGTACCGTTTGGTCTGCACCACATCTGGAACGTACCTTTCCAGATGCAGATTGGTGAATACACCAACGCAGCAGGTCAGGTTTTCCACGGCGACATTCCGCGTTATATGGCGGGTGACCCGACTGCGGGTAAACTGTCTGGTGGCTTCCTGTTCAAAATGTACGGTCTGCCAGCTGCCGCAATTGCTATCTGGCACTCTGCTAAACCAGAAAACCGCGCGAAAGTGGGCGGTATTATGATCTCCGCGGCGCTGACCTCGTTCCTGACCGGTATCACCGAGCCGATCGAGTTCTCCTTCATGTTCGTTGCGCCGATCCTGTACATCATCCACGCGATTCTGGCAGGCCTGGCATTCCCAATCTGTATTCTTCTGGGGATGCGTGACGGTACGTCGTTCTCGCACGGTCTGATCGACTTCATCGTTCTGTCTGGTAACAGCAGCAAACTGTGGCTGTTCCCGATCGTCGGTATCGGTTATGCGATTGTTTACTACACCATCTTCCGCGTGCTGATTAAAGCACTGGATCTGAAAACGCCGGGTCGTGAAGACGCGACTGAAGATGCAAAAGCGACAGGTACCAGCGAAATGGCACCGGCTCTGGTTGCTGCATTTGGTGGTAAAGAAAACATTACTAACCTCGACGCATGTATTACCCGTCTGCGCGTCAGCGTTGCTGATGTGTCTAAAGTGGATCAGGCCGGCCTGAAGAAACTGGGCGCAGCGGGCGTAGTGGTTGCTGGTTCTGGTGTTCAGGCGATTTTCGGTACTAAATCCGACAACCTGAAAACCGAGATGGATGAGTACATCCGTAACCACTAATCTGTAAGACGTTGGGGAGACTAAGGCAGCCAGATGGCTGCCTTTTTTACAGGTGTTATTCAGAATTGATACGTGCCGGTAATGCTGAAATTACGCGGTGCGCCGTAGACGATAGAACCTTCCACGTTGGTATCGTAGGTTTTGTCGAACAGGTTATTGACGTTCCCCTGTAACGAGAAGTTTTTCGTCACCTGGTAGCGGGTGAAGAGATCCACCAGCGCGTAGCTACCTTGCTCGGCGCGGAAGGTGCCATACGGTGTCACGGTGTCGGTATACACGCGATTTTGCCAGTTAACACCACCGCCGACTGTCAACTCTGGCATGACAGGCAACCGATAGCTGGTGAACATTTTAACCGTGGTGCGTGGCAGATTAGGATTAACGGCGTTTCCTTCGTTATCCTCTGCAATATAGCGCGTTGCGCCAAATGTCAGCTGCCAGTTGTCGGTAATTGCGCCGTTGAGTTCAAATTCCACCCCTTTACTGACTGTCCCATCCACCGCTTTATAGGCGGTTTCGCCGTTGCTGCCGGGGATAGGTGTACCGGTGGACTGAGCGACATTATCCTGCTCAATACGGAAGATGGCTAACGTGGTGGTCAGACGGCTATTCATCCAGTCCGATTTCAGACCCAGCTCGTAGTTGTTACCGGTGATTGGAGCCAGATATTTGCCTGAACTGTCACGATCATTTTGCGGCTGGAAAATAGAGGTATAGCTGGCGTAGGTCGACCAGTTGTCATTGATGTCAAACACCAGACTAGCGTAAGGCGTGGTGTGGTTTTTCTCCATGCTGTAAGTCAGCGTATCAACCCGCCAGTTGGTATAACGTGCGCCGAGGATCAGATGCAGCGGATCGGCAAGGGTGACTCGAGTGGCAGCATATAACGATTTCATATGTGTGGTATCGTCCTGTGCCAGGCTCTGTGGTGACCAGTCGGTTTGTGGGAAATTGCCATTAAAGTTGTAGAAACTGCCAATTTCATCCGGGAAGATGTTGACCCATGAACTGAAGTAACGATTGTTTTGTTTGCTGTAACTGCCACCAAACATTAGATTGTGCTGACGACCAAACAATTCATAAATACCGTCAGCGAACAAATCCAGCGCATCAACTTTACGTTTGCCACTGTTCCAACCGGTGCCGCCGACATAATCAAAGCCAGGTCCATAATTACTGTATGGCCCAACCAGCATACCATCCGCTTTGTTTACATAGGCATCGACATACATCATTTTGCTGTCAAATTCGACTTCAGAGTGGGTGGCATTCAGTGTCGCTTGCCAGGTATCAGCAAACCGCTGCTTCAGGGTCATAAAGACCTTGTTGATCTCTTTATCGTTGTACGCCCAGTCAGGTGCGGTACTGCGTGCACGATCGTAACTGTTGCTGCTGCCATCAGTATTCCAGCGCGGTAAACCGCCCCAGGTAGGGCTATTAACATCAATGCGCTGATATTCGTAACCGGCTGAAAGCGTCGTAAGATCGCCTAAATCAGCATCGACAATGCCCGAGAAGAAGGTCTTTTCACTGTTGTAGCGGTCCAGCCATGAGTCGTTATTCTGGTAGCCGCCGACAATTCGCGCGCGGATTTTACCGTCTTCGGTGAGTGGGCTTTGTAAATCCGCCACATACCGTTCTTTGTTCCAGCTACCGTATTCCGCCGAGACATCGCCTTTAAATTCACGACTGGTCGCGTGTTTTCGAACCATATTAATTGCCGCAGATGGATTACCCGTCCCGGTCATGAGTCCTGTCGCGCCACGCACTACTTCTACGCGTTCAAAGAGTGCCATATCAGAAAGTGCGTCGCCCAGATTCCAGCGCGATTCAAAATAGGTGGGGATACCATCAACCATATAGTTATCGATCTGGAATCCGCGGGAATAATAAAGAGCACGATCGGAATCCGCCTGACTTTTGCTGATCCCCAGCGTGTTTTCCATCACTTCGCCCAGCGTTTGTAACTGCTGATCTTCCATCCGCTGCTGGCTAACAATAGTGACCGACTGAGGAATATCACGTTGAGTCATCTGCATTTTGGTACCCGCAGAGGTAGACGTTACGCTGTAATCATTTTCGCCATCATCTGGAGCTGTGGCTGAACCCTCAACAATCACCGTTTCTTCAGTGGCTGGTGCAGCAAAAGCGGCAGAAGGTAATAGTGCCAGTGCTATGCAACCGGCAAGTAGTGACGGTTTGGTGATGGCTTGATATTGATTATCCCTGTTAAATTGTGTTGAAAGCATTTGAAATCTCTTGGTTTATGTTGTCGTCAGGCTCATGCCGGAGGAGGGTGATGAGCGGTTATATTTAGTGTGCGAATAATTTTGTTTGTAAATGCAAATGAGAAATATACGCATTCATATTTGTCGTGTAAACCAAACAGAGAATGTCTTTTCAGCGCATTCGCAGGCAGAAATGGGAATAATGGCGATATATACGGCAGCAAAACGATTTTTTGCTTAAGAAATCGTGAGTTAAGGTTGAAAGAGCAGGTTTAACTCGACCATACTCTATACTCGCAGTGTGGCGCGGCGTAGCATGGCGCAACGCATGGCTATTTGAAAAAGGAAAATGTCGTGGCAGAAGAAACTATATTCAGCAAAATTATTCGTCGTGAGATCCCCTCCGATATCGTCTACCAGGATGATCTGGTAACGGCGTTTCGCGATATTTCGCCGCAAGCGCCAACGCATATTCTGATCATTCCGAATATCCTCATACCGACTGTGAACGACGTGTCAGCTGAGCATGAGCAGGCGCTGGGACGCATGATCACCGTAGCGGCAAAAATTGCTGAGCAAGAAGGTATTGCCGAAGATGGCTATCGTCTGATCATGAACACCAACCGCCATGGCGGACAAGAGGTTTACCACATCCATATGCACTTGTTGGGTGGCCGTCCGCTGGGACCAATGCTGGCGCATAAAGGTCTGTAACGATGAGAAAAGGATGCTTTGGGCTGGTGTCTCTGGCGTTGTTACTGCTGGTGGGCTGTCGTTCACATCCGGAAATTCCGGTGAATGATGAGCAATCGCTGGTGATGGAGTCATCTTTATTGGCTGCGGGCATCAGTGCAGAAAAGCCCGTCCTTTCGACGTCTGATATTCAACCTTCAGCATCCTCAACGCTTTATAACGAAAGGCAAGAACCCATTACCGTTCATTATCGTTTTTACTGGTATGACGCCAGAGGGCTGGAGATGCATCCTCTGGAAAGGCCACGCAGCGTTACCATTCCCGCACATTCGGCGGTAACGCTGTACGGCAGCGCCAATTTTCTGGGGGCGCACAAAGTCAGACTTTATCTATATTTGTAAGGGGTGAATCTTGATGACAAAAATGAGTCGCTACGCCTTGATTACCGCGCTGGCGATGTTTCTCGCCGGGTGTGTGGGGCAACGTGAACCTGCACCGGTAGAAGAAGTGAAACCAGCGCCGGAACAACCAGCCGAGCCACAACAGCCTGTCCCCACAGTGCCCTCGGTGCCGACGATCCCGCAGCAGCCAGGCCCAATTGAGCACGAAGATCAAACTGCACCGCCTGCGCCGCATATTCGCCATTATGACTGGAATGGCGCAATGCAGCCGATGGTCAGTAAGATGCTTGGGGCTGACGGGGTGACTGCGGGTAGCGTCCTGCTGGTTGATAGCGTTAACAACCGTACTAACGGTTCGCTGAATGCCGCAGAAGCGACCGAAACGCTGCGAAATGCGCTGGCTAATAACGGTAAATTTACCCTGGTTTCCGCCCAGCAGCTGTCGATGGCTAAGCAACAGTTAGGTTTGTCGCCGCAGGACAGTTTAGGTACCCGTAGTAAAGCCATAGGCATTGCCCGCAATGTCGGCGCTCATTACGTGCTATACTCCAGCGCCTCTGGCAACGTTAACGCTCCGACCCTACAAATGCAGCTGATGCTGGTGCAGACGGGCGAAATTATCTGGTCAGGTAAAGGTGCCGTTTCGCAGCAATAATCCCATCACGCGCGACGAATTGCTGTCGCGCTTTTTCCCGCAGTTTCATCACGTCACGACGTTTAATAGTGGGCTTAGTGGCGGGAGTTTTCTCATTGAACACCAGGGCCAGCGTTTTGTTGTGCGTCAGCCGCACGATCCTGATGCGCCGCAGTCCGCGTTCTTGCGCCAGTATCGGGCTTTATCACAACTACCCGCATGCATTGCACCGAAGCCGCATTTATATCTCCGTGACTGGATGGTAGTCGACTATCTGCCCGGCGCGGTAAAAACGTATTTGCCGGATACCAACGAACTGGCAGGCTTGCTGTATTATCTACATCAACAACCACGTTTTGGCTGGCGAATAACGCTGTTGCCGTTACTGGAACTGTACTGGCAGCAAAGCGATCCGGCGCGGCGGACAGTGGGTTGGCTGCGAATGTTAAAACGTCTGCGCAAAGCGCGGGAACCACGGCCTTTACGCTTAAGTCCATTGCATATGGATGTCCACGCCGGAAATTTAGTGCATAGCGCGTCAGGGTTAAAACTCATCGACTGGGAGTATGCAGGAGATGGTGATATCGCGCTGGAACTGGCGGCGGTGTGGGTGGAAAATACTGAACAGCACCTGCAATTGGTCAATGACTATGCCACTCGCGCGAAGATTTATCCGGCGCAATTATGGCGTCAGGTCAGGCGATGGTTTCCCTGGCTGCTGATGCTCAAAGCAGGGTGGTTTGAGTACCGCTGGCGACAAACCGGCGATCAACAATTTATCAGGCTGGCCGATGACACCTGGCGGCAGCTATTAATAAAACAATAAGGAGAGCAGTGTGGGTCCAGTAATGTTGGATGTCGAAGGTTACGAACTGGACGCGGAAGAGCGTGAAATACTGGCGCATCCGCTGGTGGGAGGGCTGATTCTCTTTACGCGTAACTATCATGATCCTGCCCAGTTACGTGAACTGGTGCGCCAGATCCGCGCAGCTTCGCGCAATCATCTGGTGGTGGCGGTTGATCAGGAAGGTGGACGCGTGCAGCGTTTTCGTGAAGGTTTTACCCGCTTGCCAGCGGCGCAATCATTCGCTGCGCTGTCAGGAATGGAAGAGGGTGGCAAACTGGCGCAGGAGGCAGGTTGGTTGATGGCCAGCGAAATGATCGCTATGGATATTGATATCAGCTTTGCGCCTGTGCTGGATGTCGGGCATATCAGCGCGGCGATTGGCGAGCGTTCTTATCATGCCGATCCACAAAAAGCCCTGGCAATTGCCAGCCGGTTTATTGATGGTATGCATGAAGCCGGAATGAAAACGACCGGGAAACACTTCCCAGGACACGGTGCAGTAACGGCAGACTCACACAAAGAAACACCGTGCGATCCACGTCCACAAGCGGAGATTCGCGCTAAAGATATGTCGGTCTTCAGTTCCTTAATCCGCGAAAATAAACTCGACGCCATTATGCCTGCGCATGTGATCTACAGTGATGTTGATCCGCGTCCGGCGAGCGGTTCTCCCTACTGGCTGAAAACCGTTTTGCGTCAGGAACTGGGTTTTGACGGCGTGATTTTCTCTGACGATTTATCGATGGAAGGTGCCGTGATTATGGGCAGTTATGCCGAACGCGGGCAGGCATCACTGGATGCGGGTTGCGATATGATCCTGGTCTGCAATAATCGTAAAGGGGCCGTCAGCGTGTTAGATAATCTGTCACCGATCAAGGCAGAACGTGTTACACGTTTGTATCATAAAGGTTCATTTTCGCGACAGGAACTGATGGACTCGGCTCGCTGGAAAGCGATCAGCGCCCGTCTGAATCAGTTACATGAACGCTGGCAGGAAGAGAAAGCAGGTCACTAACCCTGGCTTATGTGAGGAAGCGATGATTATCTATTTACACGGTTTTGACTCTAACAGTCCGGGTAACCACGAGAAAGTCTTACAATTGCAGTTTATTGACCCGGATGTACGCTTGATAAGCTACAGTACGCGGCATCCGAAACATGATATGCAGCATCTGCTCAAAGAAGTGGACAAAATGTTGCAACTGAACGTTGACGAGCGTCCGCTAATTTGCGGCGTTGGCCTGGGCGGATACTGGGCGGAACGGATTGGTTTTCTTTGCGACATCCGCCAGGTGATCTTCAACCCTAATTTGTTCCCTTATGAGAACATGGAAGGCAAGATTGATCGCCCGGAAGAGTATGCCGATATTGCCACTAAGTGTGTGACCAACTTCCGTGAGAAGAATCGCGATCGTTGCCTGGTGATTTTGTCGCGTAATGATGAAGCGCTTAACAGCCAGCGGACATCTGAAGAGCTGCATCATTATTACGAGATTGTCTGGGACGAAGAGCAGTCGCACAAATTCAAGAATATCTCCCCGCATTTGCAGCGCATTAAAGCGTTCAAAACCCTCGGGTAAATGCCCTCGTCGCATCAGGTAACCTTGCCGGTACCTGATGCACTCCGAATTCTGTAAGTCGGATAAGGCGTTCACGCCGCATCCGACAGTCGAGCATCAATGCCTGATGCGATGCTGCGCATCTTATCAGGACGACCAAACGCCCTCGATATACGCTTCACCCTATATCGCCCTTTCGGATTCGCTCAAATAATAAACAATAAACTCTGTTTTTTGATCTCACCCGGTAAAGTCGCCTATCTTTTCAGCAACAAAACTTGATTAACATCAATTTTGGTATGACCAATGCACCATTCATGTTATTCTCAATAGCGAAGAACATTTTCATTGCTGTAACCTGTTGTTAATTAAGAGCTATGTTAATAACCATTAATTAACAATTGGTTAATAAATTTAAGGGGGTCACGTTGACTACGCCATTGAAAAAAATTGTGATTGTCGGCGGCGGTGCTGGTGGGCTGGAAATGGCAACACAGCTGGGGCATAAGCTGGGACGCAAGAAAAAAGCCAAAATTACGCTGGTCGATCGTAACCACAGCCACCTGTGGAAACCGCTGCTGCACGAAGTGGCGACTGGCTCGCTTGATGAAGGCGTCGATGCGTTGAGCTATCTGGCCCATGCGCGCAATCATGGTTTCCAGTTCCAGCTGGGTTCCGTCATTGATATTGATCGTGAAGCGAAAACAATCACTATTGCAGAACTGCGCGACGAGAAAGGTGAACTGCTGGTTCCGGAACGTAAAATCGCCTATGACACACTGGTAATGGCGCTGGGTAGCACCTCTAACGATTTCAATACACCAGGTGTCAAAGAGAACTGCATTTTCCTCGATAACCCGCACCAGGCGCGTCGCTTCCACCAGGAGATGCTGAATCTGTTCCTGAAATACTCCGCCAACCTGGGCGCGAATGGCAAAGTGAACATTGCGATTGTCGGCGGCGGCGCGACGGGTGTAGAACTCTCCGCTGAATTGCACAACGCGGTCAAGCAACTGCACAGCTACGGTTACAAAGGCCTGACCAACGAAGCCCTGAACGTAACGCTGGTAGAAGCGGGAGAACGTATTTTGCCTGCGTTACCGCCACGTATCTCTGCTGCGGCCCACAACGAGCTAACGAAACTTGGCGTTCGCGTGCTGACGCAAACCATGGTCACCAGTGCTGATGAAGGCGGCCTGCACACTAAAGATGGCGAATATATTGAGGCGGATCTGATGGTATGGGCAGCCGGGATCAAAGCGCCAGACTTCCTGAAAGATATCGGTGGTCTTGAAACTAACCGTATCAACCAGCTGGTGGTGGAACCGACGCTGCAAACCACCCGCGATCCAGACATTTACGCTATTGGCGACTGCGCGTCATGCCCGCGTCCGGAAGGGGGCTTTGTTCCGCCGCGTGCTCAGGCTGCACACCAGATGGCGACCTGCGCAATGAACAATATTCTGGCGCAGATAAACGGTAAGCCGCTGAAAAATTATCAGTATAAAGATCATGGTTCACTGGTATCGCTGTCGAACTTCTCCACCGTTGGTAGCCTGATGGGTAACCTGACGCGCGGCTCAATGATGATTGAAGGACGAATTGCGCGCTTTGTATATATCTCGCTATACCGAATGCATCAGATTGCGCTGCATGGTTACTTTAAAACCGGATTAATGATGCTGGTGGGGAGTATTAACCGCGTTATCCGTCCGCGTTTGAAGTTGCATTAATCGACGTACACTGGCGGATGTGGCATAAACGCCTCATCCGCCCTGGACAAATGGTACGAGCGGTAGGCCTGATAAGACGCGTTAAGCGTCGCATCAGGCATTCCTTCAGACTCCTCCGAATCATTAAGTATTTCCAGCCATTCCCGCGCTTTTCATCTTCTGTCTGATAGCTGCTTTTCTCCTTCGCTTGCATGATTGGCATAACTGCAAAGAAGGAGGTGTTCCCGTGAATAAATCAATGTTGGCGGGTATCGGGATTGGTGTCGCAGCTGCGCTGGGCGTAGCGGCAGTGGCCAGTCTGAACGTGTTTGAACGTGGCCCGCAATACGCTCAGGTTGTTTCTGCAACCCCAATCAAGGAAACGGTTAAAACACCGCGTCAGGAGTGTCGCAACGTCACAGTGACCCATCGTCGACCGGTGCAGGATGAAAATCGCATTACCGGGTCGGTGCTCGGCGCTGTTGCTGGCGGCGTGATAGGGCATCAGTTTGGCGGTGGTCGCGGTAAAGATGTCGCCACTGTTGTGGGGGCGCTGGGTGGTGGATATGCCGGTAACCAGATCCAGGGCTCTCTCCAGGAAAGCGATACTTACACGACTACGCAACAGCGTTGTAAAACGGTGTATGACAAGTCAGAAAAAATGCTCGGTTATGATGTGACCTATAAGATTGGCGATCAGCAGGGCAAAATCCGCATGGACCGCGATCCGGGTACGCAGATCCCGCTAGATAGTAATGGGCAACTGATTTTGAATAACAAAGTATAACAAGGCTGTACTCTGCAATTTGGCCCCTCATTCGCTCAGGCTGAGGGGCTTTTTTTGCGACTTATTTCACCAGTTCGGGCCATAAACGCAAAGTCGTTCCGGCAATCTGCATTAGTTTTTCCAGCGATGCACCTTCGCGTGCGCTGATCGACATCCCCTGAATAATACAATTAAGGAATTCTGCCAGATGTGTCACGTCACAGTGGGTCGGGATTTCCCCGCGCGCTTGTCGTTGACATAAAAACTGCTGCAAAGTGCGCTCTTGCATCGCATGGCGTGATTTCAACGTATTGGCGATATCTCCTGAATCTGGGGAGAGGGTGGTGCAGTTGTTGATCATGAAGCAGCCTGCCGGGGTGTCTTTGCTGGTAAAGCAGTTGGCGATGGCAGCAAAATAGTCAGCCAGCGCAGACTCCACGCTTTTCTCTTCACAAAACAGCTGTGCTTCATGCTTAGCGGCAAAACGATCGATATAGCGGTCGAGAACGGCACGAAATAACCCCTCTTTGTTGGTAAATTCCGCGTATAGCGTGGGCGCTTTGGCTCCGGTCGCTTCGACGAGGTCCGCAAGAGAAGTCGCTTCATAACCGTGTTGCCAGAACAATTTCATGGCCTTATCAAGCGCGGCATCCCTGTCGAACACTTTTGGGCGGCCACGGCTTTTTTTTACACATTGTGTTGAGTCAGTTGCCATGATGCCGTTGTACCTGGTGACTGTGAATGAAAGGTTATTATAAAAATAATCACCTCCGTTCACCAGTCCAGATCCCATAAAAATAATTGCTTTCTATTTAACTGAAATTTAAAGATTTTTAAATTAATTAATGATTGTTATAAAAAATATCTTGTATGTGATCTAGATCACATCTATCATTTAGTTATCGATCGTTAAGTAATTGCTTGCGACGTCATTCATCTGCATAAGGCCACTATTATGAAAAACGTAAAAACCCTCATCGCTGCGGCGATTTTAAGCTCCATGTCATTTGCCAGCTTTGCGGCGGTCGAAGTTCAGTCAACGCCAGAAGGCCAACAAAAAGTCGGTACAATCAGTGCTAACGCGGGGACAAATCTGGGATCGCTGGAAGAGCAGCTGGCGCAAAAAGCGGATGAGATGGGCGCAAAATCTTTCCGTATTACTTCTGTAACCGGTCCGAATACCCTCCATGGAACAGCAGTAATTTATAAATAAGCATTAACCCTCATTAATGCCTGCTACTGCTGATTTTTTCCCCGCGACATGCCGTGTCGCGGGGATTTTTTTTATCCAGGATTTACAGAGTTTGTGGGCTCACTTGATGACGGCGGACATCCACCGGCATCCCGGAACGGACATCCATCACATGTTGCATCACTTCAGCGTCAGTTTGTGCTGCATCTTTAAATGATTGCATTGCGCTATTCAGCGTAATTGGCAGCAGCTGCGGATCGTCATCAATCTTCTCTGACAGCGGCTGATGTACTTCAACCAGACGCGCACCGTTTGGTTCGGCAGAGACTTTTATCGGAGTGTTGATGATATTCACTTTGGTGCCTGGGGTGACCTGGCTAAAGAGTGTTTTGATATCGTCATCCCGCAGACGAATACAGCCAGAACTTACCCGCATGCCAATGCCAAAATCGGCGTTCGTACCATGAAGCAAATAAACGCCGCCATAGGCCGCCAGACGAATCGCATGATGGCCCATTGGGTTATCCGGTCCAGCCGGCACTACCGCAGGCAACTCAATTCCCTGTGCTTTATAACGGGCGCGGATGTTTGCCGTTGGCGTCCAGGTTGGGTTTGCACGTTTGTCTGAAACGGTGGTCACCATTGTCGGTGTCAGCGTGTCACCACCTAACTGACCAATACCTATTGGATACACGGTTACCGAATTTTTACCCGGCGGGTAGTAATAGAGACGCAGCTCCGCAATGTTGATCACAATGCCTTCGCGCGGCGCGTCTGGAAGTAGGGTTTGCAACGGGATCGTTAACACGCTGCCCGCGCGCGGTACGTAAGGATCAACGCCGAGGTTAGCCTGTAACAGAGCGAGAAAGCCGACGTTATATTTTTTGGCGATGGCTTCCAGAGAACCACCGTCATTTTCCACCACATGAAATTTGTTTTCGCCAACCAGACGACTGCCCGCTGGCGGCAGCGGCCAGGTGTTGGCTTTTGCCGGTAGCGCCAGCGCCACGGCAGCGGCGAACGTAAAAAAAGTTAGCCAGCGAGAAAAACGCGTTTTGATCATCACCAAAAATCCATAATAAATATAAGGTTATTGTAATAAACAGATAAGCCTGAATTATGGATGGTGACAGTGTCGGATAGTGCAGGGAAGTGCAAAGAATTTGTAAATGTTGCAGATGGGGGCGCAGAAACGCCCCCGATTTACCATTAAGCGATCGCGTTCTCTTCCAGTTCACGCATAAACTGGCGTACCCATTCGATACGCGTTTTCCGCTCACTCAAATCCTGAATAAATTTCAGGCGCGTCGGACCATCAAGGCGGTAATGCTGCGGCTGTTTTTGCAGCAAACCAATCAACCAGGCCGGATTAACGTGATTCTTCTCGGCAAATTCGATCACCCCGCCTTTCTCATTACCTTCCAGCTTCCTGATCCCCAGTTTCTGCGCTTGCTGGCGCAGACGGGCAATATCCAGCAGGGTACGCGCCGGATCCGGCAGCAGGCCGAAGCGATCGATAAGCTCGACTTTGATCTCTTCCAGTTCGTTTTCCGTTTTGGCGCTGGCAATACGTTTGTAGAACGACAGACGCGTGTTCACGTCAGGGATGAAATCATCTGGCAATAGCGACGGCATCCGCAGCTCGACTTCTGTTTGCTGGCTGGTGAGATCTTCCAGCGACGGCTCGCGTCCGGCTTTCAGTGCATCGACGGCGTTTTCCAGCAACTCCATATACAGCGAGAAACCGATGGTTTCCATTGAGCCGCTTTGTTCTTCGCCAAGCAGTTCACCCGCGCCGCGAATCTCCAGATCGTGCGTTGCCAGCGCAAAACCTGCCCCGAGATCTTCCAGCGAGGCAATCGCTTCAAGACGTTTTTGTGCATCGGTAGTCACCGCTTTTGGATGCGGTGTCAGCAACCATGCATATGCCTGATGATGCGAACGTCCGACGCGACCGCGTAACTGGTGCAGCTGCGCCAGACCGAAGTGATCCGCCCGTTCAATGATAATGGTGTTGGCTGTCGGGATGTCGATCCCGGTTTCGATAATGGTGGTACAAACCAGCACGTTGAAACGTTGATGATGGAAATCATTCATCACCCGTTCCAGTTCGCGCTCGCGCATCTGCCCGTGACCGATGGCGATCCGCGCTTCTGGCACCAGTTCTGCCAGCCGTTCGGCGGCTTTCTGAATGTTTTCCACATCATTGTAGAGATAATAAACCTGTCCTCCGCGCAAAATTTCACGCAGGATCGCCTCCCGGACCACCAGGCTGTCATACTCACGGACAAAGGTTTTAACTGCCAGACGACGGGCGGGCGGCGTGGCGATAATCGACAGGTCACGCATTCCGCTCATTGCCATATTCAGCGTACGTGGGATCGGCGTTGCAGTAAGCGTCAGAATATCCACGTTCGCGCGCATCGCTTTAATGCGCTCTTTATGACGCACCCCGAAGCGGTGTTCTTCATCGACAATCAGCAGGCCTAAATCTTTAAACTTGACGTCACTTTGCAGCAGTTTGTGCGTACCGATCAGAATATCGATTTTCCCTTCCGCCATTTCCGCAAGGATTTGCGTCTGCTCTTTGGCGCTGCGGAAACGGGAGATCATTTCGATACGGACCGGCCAGTTGGCGAAACGGTCGCGGAAGTTGTCGTAATGCTGCTGCGCGAGAAGGGTGGTAGGCACCAGCACCGCTACCTGCTTGTGGTTATCTACTGCCAGGAAAGCGGCGCGCATTGCCACTTCTGTTTTACCAAAGCCAACATCGCCGCACACCAGACGATCCATTGCCAGTGGCTGACACATGTCGCTAAGCACCGCATTAATGGCTTGAGCCTGATCCGGCGTGGTTTCAAACGGGAAGCTGTCGCAGAACAACTGATACTGCTCACGATCGTGTTTAAACGCGAAGCCCTCTTTGGCGGCGCGTTGCGCGTAGATATCCAGCAATTCCGCCGCCACATCACGCACTTTTTCCGCCGCTTTCTGCCGCGCGCGTGACCACGCATCACCGCCAAGTTTATGCAGCGGGGCGTTTTCTTCCGCGCCACCTGCGTAACGGCTAATCAGATGCAGTGACGACACCGGAACATACAGTTTGGCGTCGTTGGCATAGGTGAGCATCAGGTACTCGCCGGTAATGCCGCCCGCTTCCAGCGTGGTCATTCCGGCATAGCGACCGACGCCGTGCTCCAGATGGACCACCGGCTGGCCAATATGCAGCTCCGCAAGGTTACGGATCAGTGTATCGGGGTTGATGGTGCGGCGAGAATCCTGACGACGGCGGGCAACACGTTCACCGAGCAGATCGCTTTCGCAAATCAGCGCTAGGTTACGCACCTTATCGACAAAACCATGTTCGGCAGCGCCAATCATCAGATAACGCCCACGGTCGCTGGCTTCATCAAGACGCATAATGCGTTGCGGAGCAATTTTAATTCGTGCGAGCAGTTCACCCAGCGCTTCACGGCGACCTTCACTTTCTACCGAGAACACCACCGGACCGTCGAAAGACTCGAGGAACTTACGCAGCGCATCCAGCGGCGCTTTTTGTTGTGCCTGAACGGCCAGGTCTGGCAGCTTCTCGAAGCCTAAATTGGCATTCGCTGCTTTTGTCGGTAAATGTTCAGTTTTTAGCTGCACCCGGGGCCAGTTTTTCAGCTCTGAGAAGAGCTCGTCCACCCGCAGCCAGAGCGATTGTGGTGGCAAAAGTGGGCGCATTGGGTCGACGCCGCGATTCTCAAAACGCGCCAGCGTGTCAGCCTGGAAACGTTCGGCACTGTTTTCCAGATCGCCAGTATTCACCAGCAAGGTATTGGCAGGGAAATAACTGAACAGCGGCGGCAGCGGCTCGCTGAAGAACAGTGGCTGCCAGTACTCGATCCCGGCAGGCAATGTGCCTTTACTCACTTGCTGGTAAATATGTTCTGGATCGCGCTTCACTTCGAAGGTATCGCGCCACTGGCTGCGGAACAGTTCAATTGCCGCTTTATCGGTCGGGAATTCGTGCGCGGGCAGCAGGTTGATCGCTTCTACTTCCTCCAGCGTGCGCTGGCTGTCGACGTCAAACACCCGCAGGCTGTCGATTTCATCATCAAAGAAATCAAGACGATAAGGCAGCTCACTCCCCATCGGGAAGAGATCTAGCAACGCGCCGCGCGTGGCGTATTCGCCGTGCTCCATCACCTGGTCAACATGGCGATAACCTGCGCTGTCCAGTTGGGTTCGTAATGCATCTCGTGACAGGCGCTGACCTTTTTTCATCACCAGCGCATGACCGTGGAGAAAACTGTGTGGGCAAACGCGCTGCATAAGCGTATTCACCGGAACAATCAGTACGCCACGCTGCATCGTCGGTAGCTGGTAAAGGGTGGAAAGGCGCGAGGAGATAATGTCCTGATGAGGCGAAAAACTGTCGTAGGGAAGAGTTTCCCAGTCCGCCAGATTCATCACCATTTGATCGGTAAACTGGCTGATTTCATCATGCAAACGCAGAGCATTTTGCATATCTGGTGCAATGAGTACCACCGGACCGGCGTGACGTTCGGCAATTTCCGCTACCAGCGTCGCACAGGCAGCGCCGGTTAACTCGCCCAGCAGACGCTGCTCACCCGCTTTGACGGGCAGCGTATAACGATATTGTTCAGGCATAACGGTTGTCAGATTCTCGTTAGGATATGCCTCAACATATGGGGGCATATCTCTGATAAGCAATGCTGTTCATTATCCGTAATCGACATGGTTTAGCAAATTGAATCGCCCCGGTTGGGGCGATGGCTTAGCGGGAGTAACTGACGGCAGCGGGCAGTGAAGGCGGGGAGAACAACAGATCGCTGAATGCGCGCCGTGAAAGTTTTCTTACCAGCAAGCCCGCAACAGTACAGATGAACAAACTGACAAAGGGATAAACCAGCAGGAGTGTCAGTTCGACTTGCGGCGACCAGCGTGCTGCGTTCATTTGCGCAAGCAGAGTTAAGCTGAATATTTCAACCAGAATGCGATGGGTGGTGTAGATAGCAATGGTGTTGGAGCCAATCACATTCAGCAGGCTGGTGGAGCGCATACCGAATCGTTGCTCGTATTGATAAAACAGCTTCATGATCACCACAATCGATACCAGCGACAACAGCAGCGAGATAGTAAACAACCAGGCAGCAACCGCCAGAACAGCCAGCAAAGAAGCCATCAGCAGATGGCGGCGCAACGGCACCTCTTTAACACAGGTCATTATTGTTGCGCCAAACCATGCGCCAAGGCTGTAATAAGGCAAATTGCGGATCACACTGTTCATTCCCCACCACGGCGTGGGAACGAAATTAACCGCCACACTCAGCAGTACAAACAAGGCGAATAGTGGCAGCGCCAGACGGCTAAAAATTTTACATATCACGAAATAGACAATTAACGCATACAGATACCACAAGCTGGTGCTGGCGGTGATCATCCCGTGCAGGAACTCACCGGTGGAATCGGCATACGCGGCACTGGAGGCATTGCTTAAATCGCGCTCAGGTGCCAGCCACTGGTTCAGCGCACTTAACGCCAGCCACTGCACCACGCCCCAAAGCGCCAGCACCCAGAAGATGTTCCAGATGCGTTTATCGAGACAATTTCCCCACGGTACGCTGTCGATATAGCGGCGAATCAAATAGCCGGATATAAAGAAAAAAACCGGCATACGAAAGGGTGCAAGGTAAAGATTGAAATAGATCCAGCATTTGCTCAGGACTTCCGATAACGGATGCTGAAAAGTGGTCAGATGCGGATAAAAGGTAATGACCGAGTGATAAATCACCACCAGACAAATACATAACCCTTTGATCTGGTTAATCCATAGCTCTTTTTGTTTCATCAGGACAACACGCTCTTTTTTAATTTACATGCGGTTGATCCTGCGGGTTATGACCCGAGGTGTAATGGGTATCTGTCTGTATTGGATGATTTTTCAGATTAAGATCAGGCGGCAAGATTGATGATAAAACATGGCAATTTAGCCGATTGATTTACGGGGGCTTTTCAGATTAGCCCTGACGATCACTTACAGTTCAGACGTTTACCCATCTTGCTTTCGCTTATATACTCGTGTCTTTGCTACAGCAACCAGACGGATTTCATGTACCAACCTGTCGCTCTATTTATTGGCCTGCGTTACATGCGTGGGCGTGCAGCGGATCGCTTCGGTCGTTTCGTCTCCTGGCTTTCTACCATCGGCATTACCCTCGGGGTGATGGCGCTGGTCACAGTATTGTCAGTGATGAACGGCTTTGAGCGCGAGCTGCAAAACAACATCCTTGGCCTGATGCCACAGGCAATTCTCTCTTCTGAGCATGGCTCTCTTAACCCGCAGCAACTCCCGGAAACGGCAGTCAAACTGGACGGCGTTAATCGCGTCGCACCTATTACTACCGGTGATGTGGTACTGCAAAGCGCGCGCAGCGTGGCGGTCGGGGTGATGCTGGGTATCGATCCGGCGCAAAAAGATCCACTAACGCCGTATCTGGTCAATGTGAAACAAACTGACCTCGAGCCGGGGAAATATAATGTCATCCTCGGTGAACAGCTTGCCTCACAGCTAGGCGTTAATCGCGGTGATCAAATCCGCGTGATGGTGCCATCTGCCAGCCAGTTCACGCCGATGGGGCGTATTCCAAGTCAGCGCCTGTTCAATGTGATTGGCACTTTCGCCGCCAACAGTGAAGTCGATGGCTATGAAATGCTGGTGAATATTGAGGATGCCTCACGCCTGATGCGTTATCCGGCAGGCAATATTACCGGCTGGCGTTTGTGGCTGGATGAGCCGCTGAAAGTTGACTCTTTAAGTCAGCAAAAACTGCCTGAAGGCAGCAAATGGCAGGACTGGCGTGACCGTAAAGGCGAGCTGTTCCAGGCCGTACGCATGGAAAAAAATATGATGGGCTTACTGCTGAGCCTGATTGTCGCCGTTGCGGCGTTTAACATTATTACCTCACTAGGGCTGATGGTAATGGAGAAGCAGGGCGAAGTAGCGATCCTGCAAACGCAAGGCTTAACTCCGCGACAAATCATGATGGTCTTTATGGTGCAAGGGGCCAGCGCCGGGATTATCGGTGCGATCCTCGGTGCGGCGCTTGGCGCACTGCTTGCCAGCCAGTTAAATAATCTGATGCCGATAATCGGCGTCCTGCTTGATGGCGCGGCGCTGCCGGTGGCTATCGAACCTTTACAGGTCATTGTTATTGCGCTGGTGGCGATGGCTATCGCGCTGCTGTCTACGCTTTACCCTTCATGGCGCGCTGCCGCCACACAACCCGCTGAGGCTTTACGTTATGAATAAGATCCTGTTGCAATGCGACAACCTGTGCAAACGCTATCAGGAAGGCAGTGTGCAAACCGATGTACTGCACAATGTCAGTTTCAGCGTGGGCGAAGGTGAAATGATGGCGATCGTCGGTAGCTCTGGTTCCGGTAAAAGCACCTTGCTGCACTTGTTGGGCGGGCTGGATACGCCAACCTCCGGCGATGTGATCTTTAACGGTCAACCGATGAGCAAACTGTCTTCGGCGGCGAAAGCAGAGCTGCGCAACCAGAAGCTGGGCTTTATTTATCAGTTTCACCATCTGCTGCCGGATTTTACCGCCCTGGAAAACGTGGCTATGCCGCTGCTGATTGGCAAGAAAAAGCCCGCTGAAATCAACAGCCGTGCGCTGGAGATGTTAAAAGCGGTGGGGCTGGAGCATCGTGCGAATCACCGTCCATCTGAACTTTCTGGCGGCGAACGCCAGCGTGTGGCGATTGCCCGTGCGCTGGTGAATAACCCGCGCCTGGTACTGGCGGATGAACCTACCGGTAACCTTGACGCGCGTAACGCCGACAGCATCTTCCAGTTGCTTGGGGAATTGAATCGCTTGCAGGGCACCGCTTTCCTGGTGGTCACTCACGACCTGCAACTGGCGAAACGTATGAGCCGCCAACTGGAAATGCGTGATGGTCGTCTGACGGCGGAACTGAGCCTGATGGGGGCGGAGTAATGGCGATGCCTTTATCGTTATTAATTGGCCTGCGTTTTAGTCGCGGACGGCGGCGCGGCGGCATGGTGTCGCTGATCTCTGTCATTTCTACCATTGGTATTGCCCTCGGCGTGGCGGTATTGATCGTCGGCTTAAGCGCGATGAACGGCTTTGAACGCGAACTGAATAACCGCATTCTGGCGGTGGTGCCGCATGGTGAAATCGAAGCGGTAAATCAGCCATGGACTAACTGGCAGGAAGCACTGGATAACGTGCAGAAAGTGCCGGGTATTGCCGCCGCTGCGCCGTATATCAATTTCACCGGACTGGTAGAAAGTGGTGCCAATCTGCGCGCAATCCAGGTGAAGGGCGTTAACCCACAACAGGAACAGCATCTGAGCGCATTACCCTCGTTTGTTCAGGGGGATGCCTGGCGCAATTTTAAAGCGGGCGAACAGCAAATTATCATCGGCAAAGGCGTGGCGGATGCGCTGAAAGTGAAGCAGGGCGATTGGGTGTCGATCATGATCCCCAACTCGAATCCCGAGCATAAACTGATGCAGCCAAAACGTGTGCGTTTGCACATTGCCGGTATTTTGCAGTTGAGTGGTCAACTCGATCACAGTTTTGCCATGATCCCGCTGGCGGATGCCCAACAATATCTTGATATGGGTTCCAGCGTGTCAGGTATTGCCCTTAAAATGACGGATGTTTTCAACGCCAATAAGCTGGTACGCGATGCGGGTGAAGTGACCAACAGCTATGTTTATATTAAAAGTTGGATTGGTACTTACGGCTATATGTATCGCGATATCCAGATGATCCGCGCCATTATGTATCTGGCGATGGTACTGGTGATTGGCGTGGCCTGTTTCAACATCGTCTCCACCTTAGTGATGGCGGTGAAAGACAAGAGTGGCGATATCGCAGTATTAAGAACGCTGGGGGCGAAAGATGGTTTAATTCGCGCCATCTTTGTCTGGTATGGATTGCTGGCAGGGCTGTTCGGCAGCCTGTGTGGTGTGATTATCGGCGTGGTGGTTTCACTGCAACTTACCCCGATTATTGAGTGGATTGAAAAGTTGATCGGTCATCAGTTCCTCTCCAGCGATATCTATTTTATTGATTTCCTGCCATCGGAATTGCACTGGCTGGACGTCTTCTACGTACTGGTCACAGCATTGTTGCTGAGTCTTTTGGCAAGTTGGTATCCGGCGCGGCGCGCCAGTAATATTGACCCTGCGCGAGTCCTTAGCGGCCAGTAAAGGCAGTACATTAAAACAAGGAGCGGCAATGTATTACGGGTTTGATATTGGTGGAACAAAAATTGCGCTTGGCGTGTTTGATAGCGGTCGGCAGTTGCAGTGGGAAAAGCGGGTGCCGACACCGCGTGACAGCTATGACGCATTTTTAGATGCAGTGTGTGAGCTGGTAGCTGAAGCTGACCAACGTTTTGGCTGTAAAGGTTCTGTCGGCATCGGTATTCCGGGAATGCCGGAAACAGAAGATGGTACGCTGTATGCCGCCAATGTCCCCGCTGCCAGCGGTAAACCGTTGCGTGCCGACCTGAGCGCACGTCTTGATCGCGATGTACGCCTTGATAACGATGCCAACTGTTTTGCCCTTTCAGAAGCCTGGGATGATGAATTTACTCAATATCTACTGGTGATGGGGTTGATTCTCGGCACCGGCGTTGGCGGCGGGCTGATTTTCAACGGCAAACCGATTACCGGTAAAAGCTACATTACCGGCGAGTTTGGCCATATGCGTCTGCCGGTTGATGCGTTAATCATGATGGGGTTGGATTTCCCGTTACGCCGCTGCGGCTGTGGTCAGCATGGCTGCATTGAAAATTATCTGTCTGGTCGCGGTTTTGCGTGGCTGTATCAACACTATTATCATCAACCGTTGCAGGCTCCCGAAATTATTGCGCTTTATGATCAAGGCGATGAGCAGGCAAGGGCGCACGTTGAGCGTTATCTGGATTTATTAGCGGTTTGTCTGGGAAATATCCTGACCATTGTTGACCCTGACCTGGTCGTCATTGGTGGTGGCTTATCGAATTTCCCGGCAATCACAACGCAACTGGCGGACAGGCTGCCTCGTCATCTCTTACCTGTAGCTCGTGTTCCGCGCATTGAACGCGCGCGCCACGGTGATGCGGGAGGAATGCGTGGTGCGGCCTTCCTACATCTAACCGATTAAACAACAGAGGTTGCTATGCTGTCGCGTCGGGGTCATCGGTTAAGTCGTTTTCGTAAAAATAAACGCCGCCTGCGCGAGCGTTTGCGTCAGCGTATTTTTTTCAGAGATAAAGTGGTGCCGGAAGCAATGGAAAAACCAAGAGTACTCGTACTGACAGGGGCAGGAATTTCTGCGGAATCAGGTATTCGTACCTTTCGCGCCGCAGATGGCCTGTGGGAAGAACATCGGGTTGAAGATGTGGCAACGCCGGAAGGTTTCGATCGCGATCCTGAACTGGTGCAAGCGTTTTATAACGCCCGTCGTCGACAGCTGCAGCAGCCAGAAATTCAGCCTAACGCCGCGCATCTTGCGCTGGCTAAACTGCAAGACGCCCTCGGCGATCGCTTTTTGCTGGTGACGCAGAATATCGACAACCTGCATGAACGCGCAGGTAATACCAATGTGATTCATATGCATGGGGAACTGCTGAAAGTGCGTTGTTCACAAAGTGGTCAGGTTCTCGACTGGACAGGAGACGTTACCCCAGAAGATAAATGCCATTGTTGCCAGTTTCCGGCACCCTTGCGCCCGCATGTAGTGTGGTTTGGCGAAATGCCACTCGGCATGGATGAAATTTATATGGCGTTGTCGATGGCCGATATTTTCATTGCCATTGGCACATCCGGGCATGTTTATCCGGCGGCTGGGTTTGTTCACGAAGCGAAACTGCATGGCGCGCACACCGTGGAACTGAATCTTGAACCGAGTCAGGTTGGTAATGAATTTGCCGAGAAATATTACGGCCCGGCAAGCCAGGTGGTGCCTGAGTTTGTTGAAAAGTTGCTGAAGGGATTAAAAGCGGGAAGCATTGCCTGATGCACTACGCTTATCAGGCCTGCAAGGGGACGCAATTAATTGAATTTGCGGGTTTTGTGGGCCGGATAAGGCGTTCGCGCCGCAACCGGCATAATACACACGCATTTTACTGTCTCTTTTACCGTTTACTCGTCAATAACAACACGGCAATAAACGTACAGACACCAATCAGCCCTGCCCAGAGTGGCGATATTCTGGTAATCGCAAAGCTATTATCGATATACAGGCATAAAGCCTGATAGCCCATATTGGCAATAGTCATCGCTACTGCAAATTTTAACGCATAAATAAAACGAGTCGTGTAGTAAAAGACCGAGGAAAATAAGACAAACGTTGCAGCCCAGGCGATAAAACCTAATGTGTTGGTGCTGCCGGGGGGATCATTTTCATGCTGTTTTCCTGGATGCGGATAATATGTTAGTGGAGGCGTCGGTTGTTTTAATATCTGTGCTTGTAGAACAGCCAATGCATTATTGATTCCCTGATACCAGAGGCCAGCATGTAAATAAGCCAGTGTGTGATTTTCTATCAGAAGGCCGAGATGTTTATCGTCCAGACCGCTTTCAACCTGGCCGTTGGTGATCATAATTAACCGTGGTTCGCGGGTAGTAAATAGTAACAGAACACTTCCTTTTACATCACTCAATGAAGATGACGCATGCGCCAGCATCGCTTTACCATTTTGTCTGAGACTGGCTTCATTATTAATGTCGGGTAAAACCACAATAAACGGTGCAATTCCCGTTTGTTGGCGAAAAAGCTCGGCTTTATGCGCGATCTCTTCAGCATCTGGTACAGTACCGGTAACGTCCGTAAAAAGTGTCTTCATTATTGGAATTAATGGCTTGCTGGCTGCTGTCAGAGGCAGGAGTATCAGTAAACTGAGCAGTATAATGAATTTTTTCATGGGCGGGACTTCCGTTTCCTGCGTGATTTTTTAGAGGAGGGCATACTTATTAATAAACCGACGGCGATAAAAATAACGCCCATAATGCCGATAAACCCCCATTTAAAAAATTAACCCACGGGTTATTTATCTCAGCCTTTTCAGGATGCCCGGGAGAATAATAAACATTAACTTTATCGCCTTCGCTGTCTTCATAAAAATCGCTGCCGATACTCGAATTGAAAATTAGCGTGTAATCTGGCGTCGGTCGAAAGGCAACGACGGGATACCACGAACCATCTTTACCCGTGCGATGAGAATGACTGGAGTGCCAGACGGTATCAACAATGACGCCTTCGGTATGAATCGCGTCTTTGCTATAGGTGAACTGGTTATAAAAGACAACAACAGAAATGAGGATCAGTACCAGACCGATACCGAGGAATATACGAAAGAAAACTTTACTGTCCTGACTCATTAGCCACATCCTTGCTAACTAAAAAACGGGCGGTAATACCACCGCCCGCTTGCTGAATTAACGTCCTGCTTTCAGCTTCTGATAATACTCTTCATAAATGCTGCTGGCTGCGCCAACGTCATTCTGCCATTCGCCATTTTTAATGGTTTCAGCATCCGGGTAGAGCGTTTTATCGTTCGCCACTTCCGGGCTTAACAGCTTACGCGCCGCAAGGTTTGGCGTTGGATAACCGATAGTTTCGGCAACCTGTTTTGCCACATCCGGGCGCAGCAGGAAGTTGATCAATTTCAGCGCGCCTTCTTTGTTTTTGGCATTTGCCGGGATCGCCAGGCTGTCCATCCAGAAAATGCCGCCTTCTTTCGGCCATACCACGTCAATTGGCGTACCCGCCTGGCGTGCAACGAAAGCAGAACCGTTCCAGATCATGCCGAGGTTAACTTCGCCTTCCATGTACGGGTTAGCCGGGTTATCGGAGTTAAAGGCTGCCACGTTTGGCATCAGTTTTTTCAGCTCGTTATATGCAGCTTCAATCTCTTTCGGATCGGTGGTGTTACCGGAGTAGCCCAGCTTACGCAGCGCCATCTGGAACACTTCACGGGCATCGTCGGTCAACAGCAGGCTGCCTTTGTACTCAGGCTTCCACAGATCGGCCCAGCTGGTGACAGATTTCGGATCCACCGCATCACCGTTAACACCAATCGCCGTCGCACCCCAGATATACGGAATGGAGTAATCGTTATTCGGGTCAAACGGCTTATTGAGCATGTCTGGATCGAGATTGCTGAAGTTCGTTAACTTCGACTTGTCGATCTTCTGGATCATCCCTTCTTTACGCATTTTATCGACGTAATAGGTTGAAGGAACCACCAGGTCATAGGCACCGTCTTTGTACGTTTTCAGCTTGGCATACATGGTTTCGTTCGACTCGTAAGTCGAATAGATAACCTTAATACCGGTTTCTTTGGTGAACTGTTCAAGCAGTCCTGGCGGCACGTACTCGGTCCAGTTGTAGAAATACAGCGTGTTGTTGTCATCGGCGTGAGCGGCGCTCATGCCCAGTGCCAGAGCACCCGCCGCGAGCAGGTGGCGTGACCATTTTTTCATTTAACGTCCCCTGTGTTACCTTTCGTTTTATCACGAGCAATAAGCTGGCTGGCAATAACCATCACCAGCGACAGCACCAGTAATATGGTTGCCAGCGCGTTAACTTCCGGCGATACGCCGACTTTGACCATCGAATAAATTTTTAACGGCAGAATTTCATAACTTGGTCCGGTGACGAACGAAGAAACTACCACATCGTCCATCGACAGGGTAAAGCTTAACACCCAGCCCGCCGCCACCGCTGGCATTGCCAGTGGCAGAATGATTTTTCGCAGAATGGTAAATTCGCTGGCACCGAGATCTTTCGCCGCTTCCAGCATCCGCACGTCAAAACCTTTCAGGCGCGAATACACCGTCACCACCACAAATGGCAGGCAGAAGGTGATATGCGAGAACAGCAGCGACCAGAAGCCAAGCTGAATACCCAGCAGCATAAACAGCACCAGCAGCGAAATTGCCATCACGATATCTGGTGACATCATTACCACAAACAGCATTCCGCTAACGAACGGCTTACCGCGAAAGCGATAACGGTACAGCGCAACTGCCGTCAGTGAACCGATAAGCGTAGCAAACGTCGCCGAAAACACCGCCATTGTTAGTGAATGCTGCGCTGCCTGTAACAGGCTGTCGTTGTTCATCAGCAGGCTATACCATTTGGTGGTAAAACCCTGCCAGTTGATGCCAAAGCGCGAGCTGTTAAAGGAGTTCACAATCAAAATAATGATTGGGATATACAGGTACGCGTAGATAGCGGTCATAAAACCGCCGCGAAGCAGTCGACCGATCATTCGAGTTCCACCTTTTTATTCAGCAGACGAGAAGCGCGCCAGTAAACCAGCAACATCAGGCCCATTACGATAGTCAGCGTAATGCTGGTGGCTGCACCAAACGGCCAGTCACGAATATTGAGGAACTGTACCTTGATGACGTTACCGATCAGCAGGTTTTTCGCACCGCCCATCAGGTCGGACACATAGAACAGGCCCATCGCTGGCAGCATCACCAGCAGACATCCGGCAATAATTCCCGGCATCGTCAGTGGAATAATGATACGGATAAAAGTCTGTAACTTGCTGGCACCGAGATCGCGCGCCGCCTCAAGCAACGGCTTATCCAGTTTTTCGATACTGGAGTACAGCGGCATCACCATAAACGGTAGCAGAATGTAAACCAGACCGATAATCACCGCACTGGGCGTGAACATGATACGAATTGGTGTGTCGATAACGCCCAGCCAGAGCAAAAACTCGTTGAGATAGCCTTTGGTGCTGAGGAAAATTTTCAGCCCGTAGATGCGAATCAGTGAGTTGGTCCAGAAGGGAACAATCAGCAGAAACAGCAGCAGCGGACGCACCTTGTGTGGCAGCTTCGCCAGAAACCAGGCAAACGGGTAGCCCAGCACCAGGCAGGCGAGGGTGGCGATCAGCGCCATATTCAGCGAGTGCAATAGCACTTCAAAATAGAGCGGATCGAGCAGACGCGTGTAGTTATCCAGCGTAAAGACCATTTTGACGAAACTGGCGTCGTCGCGGGTCAAAAAGCTGGTGCCAATGATCATCAGGTTGGGCAGAAAGACAAACAACACAAGCCAACCGACAATAGTGACAATCACTACATTCTGGAACTTACTTGTGTTCTTCATCAGCCAGTACGACCTCCCAGCTTTCTACCCAATTAATGGCCATTTTTTGGTCGAGAGAGTGGTCAAAGTCAGGGTCGTCTTCATTGAAGAATTCGCTGACCATCACCATCTTGCCATTTTCCAGTTCAACAACCGACTCCAGCGTCATGCCTTTGTAGTTACGCTCACGAACGTAACCAATCAGCCCTTCAGCGTGGTTGTCGTCGTTAATCTCTTCAACACGTAAGTCTTCCGGGCGCAGCAGAACATGCAGTTTTTGCCCCGGTTCAACGGCGAAGTTAACGTAGATATTACATTCGCGGCCTTCAACGTTGGCGCGTACGCGCTGCTCGTCTAGACGTTCGATGACAGTGGCGTTAAACATATTGATTTCGCCAATGAAGCCGGCAACAAACAGGTTTTTCGGCTCTTCGTAAATTTCGCGCGGTGTACCATCTTGCTCAATACGACCCTCGCGCATCACCACAATCCTGTCTGACATGGTGAGCGCTTCTTCCTGATCGTGAGTGACAAAGACGAAGGTAATACCAAGCTTACGCTGTAACGCTTTCAGCTCGTTCTGCATTTGCTTACGCAGTTTGTAATCCAGCGCTGAGAGCGACTCATCCAGCAACAACAGACGAGGCTTGTTAACCACCGCGCGAGCAATGGCGACGCGTTGCTGTTGACCACCAGAGAGCTGATGCGGTTTACGTTGAGCGAAGGTTTCCAGTTGCACCATCCGCAGGGCTTCCATCACGCGGGGCGTAATTTCAGCAGCGGGGGTTTTTTGCATGCGCAACCCAAAGGCCACATTTTCGAACACGGTCATGTGGGGGAAAAGTGCGTAGCTTTGGAAAACAGTGTTCACATAGCGGTTTTCCGCCGGAACGTGGGTGATGTCCTCGTTATCCAGCATGATGCGTCCGGAATCAACAGTTTCCAGACCTGCAATCAGGCGAAGAACGGTTGTTTTACCGCAGCCAGAAGGGCCAAGCAGCGTGAGGAACTCGCCATTGTTGATAGTCAGATCCAGCTGGGGAATGACCTCTTTACCATCAAAGCATTTGCGAATTCCCGCCAATTGCACCAGCGGTGAAAGCGAACTCGGTTGTTTATTCAATTTTTTACTCTGTCCCATGTAAACGCAACGGATGGCTTACCGATGCGGGGTTTGTGGTTAACCACCTTGGTGACTCTTAATGAGGGCGGTAATTCTACGGCAAACCGCTTGAATCGCCAATCTTTGTTGTGAATTACTGGCTTAGCTTTATATTCATTAAGGTAATGCTGATAAATATTCCCGCTTGCAGGGGTAAAAGTGACCTGACGCAATATTTGCCTTTTCTTGCTTCTTAATAATGTTGTCACAAAAAGTGAGGGTGACTACATGGATAAACTACTTGAGCGATTTTTGAACTACGTGTCTCTGGATACCCAATCAAAAGCAGGGGTGAGACAGGTTCCCAGCACGGAAGGCCAATGGAAGTTATTGCATCTGCTGAAAGAGCAGCTCGAAGAAATGGGGCTTATCAATGTGACCTTAAGTGAGAAGGGCACTTTGATGGCGACGTTACCGGCTAACGTCCCTGGCGATATCCCGGCGATTGGCTTTATTTCTCATGTGGATACCTCACCGGATTGCAGCGGCAAAAATGTTAATCCGCAAATTGTTGAAAACTATCGCGGTGGCGATATTGCGCTGGGTATCGGCGATGAAGTTTTATCACCGGTTATGTTCCCGGTGCTGCATCAGCTACTGGGTCAGACGTTGATTACCACCGATGGTAAAACCTTGTTAGGTGCCGATGACAAAGCCGGTATTGCAGAAATCATGACCGCGCTGGCGGTATTGCAACAGAAAAACATTCCGCATGGTGATATTCGCGTCGCCTTTACCCCGGATGAAGAAGTGGGCAAAGGGGCGAAACATTTTGATGTTGATGCCTTCGATGCCCGCTGGGCTTACACTGTTGACGGTGGTGGCGTAGGCGAACTGGAGTTTGAAAACTTCAACGCCGCATCGGTCAATATCAAAATTGTCGGTAACAATGTTCATCCGGGCACGGCGAAAGGAGTGATGGTAAATGCGCTGTCGCTGGCGGCACGTATTCATGCGGAAGTTCCGGCGGATGAAAGCCCGGAAATGACAGAAGGCTATGAAGGTTTCTATCACCTGGCGAGCATGAAAGGCACCGTTGACCGAGCCGATATGCACTACATCATCCGTGATTTCGACCGTAAACAGTTTGAAGCGCGTAAACGTAAAATGATGGAGATCGCCAAAAAAGTGGGCAAAGGGTTACATCCTGATTGCTACATTGAACTGGTGATTGAAGACAGTTACTACAATATGCGCGAGAAAGTGGTTGAGCATCCGCATATTCTCGATATCGCCCAGCAGGCGATGCGTGACTGCGATATTGAACCGGAACTGAAACCGATCCGCGGCGGTACCGACGGCGCGCAGTTGTCGTTTATGGGATTACCGTGCCCGAACCTGTTCACTGGCGGTTACAACTATCATGGTAAGCATGAGTTTGTGACTCTGGAAGGTATGGAAAAAGCGGTGCAGGTGATCGTCCGTATTGCCGAGTTAACGGCGCAACGGAAGTAAGCGAAAAGGGATGCGGCATGTGATGCCGCATCCGGCTTAAATCCAAACTTACCCTTCGAAGAACCAGTATCCGCTATTGACCAGCGCCGCGAGCATCGCGAGGAATGACGGATCTTCCAGCGCATCGCCAAAATTCTCCGCGGTCAGCGCAATGTTGCTGGCGAGTGCATCCAGTGCCGGACGGTGCGGGGAATCGATCTTCTCACCATTGGCATACACGTCGTCGCCAATGCGCAATACGCGCAGACCACCCAGGCGCACCAGCACATCACCTTGTTTCAGCGCATCGTAGATTTCATCTGGCTGATAAGGCGGTTCCGGCGGCGCGATATCCAGTTCATGACGTGACTGGGATATAAACTCGCCAAACCATTGCTTAAAGTGTTCCGGCTGGTTGATCAATTCGAGCATCATCTCACGCAGTTTATCCATTTCTTGCGGCAGAACGTCCGCAGGATGAGCGCGAGGTGGAACATCCGGATCGCTGTAGTAGTTGCCGCCCAGTTCACGTTGCAGCACATAATCGGCAAATCCGCTAATTAATTCCCGCGTATTTGGCGCGCGAAAACCCACGGAATAGTTCATCGCATTTTCCAGCGCGTAGCCTTCATGCGGGAATCCTGGCGGAATATAAAGAATATCGCCAGGCTCCAGCTCTTCATCGATGATGGCTTCGAACGGATCGACCTGTAACAGATCCGGGTGTGGGCAGTGCTGTTTCATTTGCAGCTTTTCGCCCACTCGCCAGCGACGACGTCCGGTACCCTGAATGATAAACACGTCGTACTGATCGAGATGCGGGCCGACGCCGCCGCCAGGTACAGAAAAAGAGATCATCAGATCATCAATACGCCAGTCCGGTAGTTCACGGAACGGTCGCATCAGCGCGGCGGTCGGCTCATGCCAGTGATTTACTGCTTGCACTAACAATGACCAGTTAGTTTCACCGAGATGATCGTAGCTTTCGAACGGACCGTGGCTGACCTGCCATTTGCCATCCTGGTGACTGACCAGTCGACTGTCGACTTCGCTTTCCATCGCCAGACCCGCCAACTCGTCTGGAGAGATCGGGTCAATAAAATTATTAAAGCCGCGTTTTAACACCACCGGGCGTTTCTGCCAGTGACGTTCAAGAAAATCGGGCCAGTTAAGAGTGAGTTGGTATTCCATGTTAAGCATCCACAGGCTGGTATCTGCAACCGATTATAACGGATGCTTAACGTAATGCGTGAAGTATGGACATATTTATTCATCTTTCGGCGTAGAATGCTGGCGACCAAAAATCACCTCCATCCGCGCACCGCCAAGCATGCTATCTCCGGCGACGATTTTACCCTCATATTGCTCGGTGATTTCGCGGGCTACCGCCAGCCCCACACCTTGCCCAGGGCGTAAAGTATCAACCCGTTGACCACGGTCGAAAATGACCTCTCGCTTGCTTAATGGAATACCGGGGCCATCATCCTCGACCACAATATAGAGATGCTCGTCGGTTTGCCTTGCAGAAATTTCGACAAACTCGAGGCAATATTTACAGGCATTATCCAGCACGTTGCCCATCACCTCGACAAAATCGTTCTGCTCACCGACAAAGCTGATCTCTGGCGAAATATCGAGAGAGATATTGACCCCTTTGCGTTGATACACTTTGTTCAGCGCTGAGGTGAGATTGTCCAGCAGTGGGGCGACCGGATGCAGCTCGCGGCTGAGCAATGTCCCGCCGCGCATACTGGCACGATGCAGGTAGTAGCCAATTTGCTGTGAAATGCGGCTGATTTGCTCCAGCATTACCGGCTCAGCATCACTGACGCTCATCTTTTCACTACGCAGAGAACGCAGCGTACTTTGCAGCACCGCCAGTGGCGTTTTCAGACTATGGGTCAGGTCGGTGAGCGTCGTACGGTATTTGTCGTAACGTTCGCGTTCACTTTTTAACAATCGGTTCAGGTTTCGTACCAGACTGGTCAGTTCTCGCGTTGTGGCTGGATTGAGCAATTCGCGGTTATGTTCTTCCAGTTCGCGGACTTCTTTTGCCAGGGCTTCGATGGGGCGTAAACTCCACCAGGCGGCGACCCACAGCAGCGGGATCACTAACAGCAGATTGGCTGAGAGCACATAGATAAACCAGCTCCAGACCATATAGGAACTTTTTAGCTCCACCGGAATGGTATCCACCACCACAATGGTTAACTTTGGCATTCGCGATGTTGCCGGGTAGACGTTTACCGCCACCGAGTGGGTCATCTCCGCGTCGTCGTCATCTTCCCGCACTTCCTGCAACTGTTGCTGTATCGAATGATCTCCACTCAGCAAGAGGCTGGTATCGTTAACATCCGCTTCAATTTCATGAAAACCATTCGATTTCAGCCAGTCAGGCTGGATCATCTTCATCAGCCAGGGCACGTCACGTTGCGCCCATAAAAGCTGCCCGTTCTCATCATAAATTAGCGTCATGGTGGGGCTTTGCTTGTCGATATTTTCTGGTAACTCGACATGCAACTTATTGTTTTCCCACTTCGCAAGGGTATAGAACAGATTGCTTTCGCCACGTAACAGCCGAAACGTAGTTTTATCGAAACTGACGCTATAACCGATCAGCGCGACCATTCCGTAGGCAAGCGAAAGCACCAGTACTACCGCTGCCGTTGCCAACAGAAAACGTACCCGCAGCGAGAGCGGGAAAAAAAGACGCAGTAATTTTTTCATCAGCGCAATTCGAACAGATAGCCCTGGCCGCGAACGGTGGTAATCACTTCTTGCGGATATTGTGCCTGAATTTTTTTGCGCAGACGTCCCATCAGTACATCAATGGTATGGCTTTCCCGCAGCTCCGCATCCGGATAGAGTTGTAGCATTAACGAATCTTTGCTCACCACTTTGCCATTATTGCGTATCAACGTTTCCATAATGGTGTATTCGAACGCGGTCAGTTTGATCACTTCGTCATTAATAGATAATTCACGGCGAGAGAGATCAACCTGAAACGGGGGGAGCGAAATGACCTGTGAAGCCAGACCGCTATTACGCCGCATTAATGCCTGCATTCGCGCCATCACCTCTTCAATATGAAACGGTTTAGTCACATAATCATCAGCACCGGCACTTAATACTTCGACTTTGTCCTGCCAGCTTTCACGGGCGGTTAATACCAGAATCGGCAGTGAAACATCATTGCTACGCCAGCGGCGAATCAGTGACAGACCGTCCTCGTCTGGCAATCCGAGATCGACAATCGCAATATCCGGTAAATGTTCATTGAGATAATAATCGGCTTCTTTGGCATCTTCTGCGTCATCGACCTGATGACCAGCATCCTGAATCTGAACTTTAAGGTGGTGACGTAACAACGCATTGTCTTCAACAACCAGTACGCGCATTTTTATTTCTCCCTGTCTTAATTATTAAAATAGTGTAACGCGATTATGTGTTTATGGGGGTAAACATTAAATAAACCAGCGGGGAGGGGAGGTAAAGTGAAAAAAGAAAAAGTGGATAATCTTAATAAGCAGGCCGGACAGCATCGCCATCCGGCACTGATACGAGTTTATTTCAGCTCATCAACCATCGTGATAGCTCGACCAATATAGTTAGCCGGCGTCATCGCTTTCAGGCGGGCTTTCTCTTCTTCTGGCAACGCCAGACCGTCGATAAACTGCTTCATGCCTTCGGCGTCAACGCGCTTACCGCGAGTCAGCTCTTTCAATTTCTCGTACGGTTTTTCGATGCCATAGCGACGCATAACTGTCTGGATTGGTTCTGCCAGCACTTCCCAGTTGTGATCCAGTTCATCCAGCAGATGGTCACGGTTCACTTCCAGTTTGCTCACGCCTTTCAGGGTGGATTGATACGCAATCAGCGCATAACCGATACCTACGCCGAGGTTACGCAGCACGGTGGAGTCGGTCAGGTCACGCTGCCAGCGGGAAACCGGCAGTTTGCTTGCCAGATGCTGCAATACCGCGTTGGAAAGGCCCAGGTTCCCTTCGGAGTTCTCGAAGTCGATCGGGTTAACTTTATGCGGCATGGTGGAAGAACCAATCTCACCGGCGATGGTTTTCTGTTTGAAGTGGTTAAGGGCGATATAACCCCAGACGTCACGGTCAAAGTCGATCAGAATGGTGTTGAAGCGCGCAACGCAATCAAACAGTTCGGCAATGTAGTCGTGCGGTTCAATCTGGGTAGTGTACGGGTTCCATTGAATACCCAGCGAGGTGACGAACTCTTCGCTGAACTGATGCCAGTCAACTTCCGGGTAAGCGGCGATGTGGGCGTTATAGTTACCGACCGCGCCGTTGATTTTGCCGAGGATCTCCACCTGGTTAAGCTGGCGGTACTGGCGCTCCATACGGTAGGCGACGTTTGCCATCTCTTTACCGATGGTTGACGGCGTGGCTGGCTGACCGTGGGTACGAGACAGCAGCGGGATATCGCGGTACTGAACGGCGAGATCTTTAATGCCATCAATCAGTTGACGCCAGTACGGCAGGATCACTTCATCACGCGCGGTTTTCAGCATTAATGCGTGGGAGAGGTTATTGATATCTTCCGAAGTACAGGCAAAGTGGATGAATTCAGAAACCGCGTGCAGTTCCGGGATCTCCGCCACTTTTTCTTTCAGGAAATACTCAACCGCTTTAACGTCGTGGTTAGTAGTACGCTCGATGGTTTTGATGCGTGCGGCATCTTCTTCGCTGAAATTGGCGACAATTGCATCAAGGTAACCGATTGCGTCGGCAGCAAAAGCAGGAACTTCCTTGATCGCTGCGTGCGCGGCCAGTTTTTGCAGCCAACGTACTTCAACTTGTACACGGAATTTCAGCAAACCATATTCGCTGAAAATCCCGCGCAGCGCGCTGACTTTATCGCCGTAGCGTCCATCGACAGGGGAAACGGCGGTCAGTGAGGATAATTCCATAGATCACAACTCCGGGGTTAAATGAGCAAGAATTTGTTTTGCCTGAGTGGTCAGGCGATTACGAGAAAACATCAGTTGCAGACGTCCGCCGCCGACCTGGTGCCAGAGCACGGCGGCGCGAATGCCTGCCAGCAGGGTTGCGCGAACTTTCGCCTGCACTTGTGGGCTTTGCAGTACAGCAGGGGAACCGGTGACCTGAATGCGCGGGCCAAGCGGGCTAATCACATCAACATAGATAGCAGCCATCGCGCTCATCAGCGTTTCGGACTGTAAATCGAAGTGTTCGAGCTGGCGTTGCAGGCCGTTGATCCGGTTGCCCAGAGTGTCGAGCGCACCTTTCGCTGAGGAGAGTTTGCGCTCAAGCACCATCAGGCTGAGTGTGTAGCGGGTTAACTCAGCGTTTAAGCCCTGGCGACTGCTGGCATTGAGCACGCCGAGCAAGGTTTCCAGCCCGACGCGCAGGTTGGCTTCGCTACCGCCAAAAACCGCCAGCGTCGAGCTGGGGTTCATATCAATAATACTGTTGAGTGAGACGTGTAGCGCATCGGCATCACAATGCCCCTGGTGAGCGAGTTGTTGCACCAGGCGTGCCGACTGACAAATACCGGCCAGGGCGAGGGTGATGTCATAGTAATTCTTTGCCACGTTCACTGCTTCCTTGTTTTAAGTAAAGATAATAATCAGACCGGCAGCGGCAGACGCTGCTCAATAATACCGCCACCGAAGCACACTTCACCGTTATAGAAGACGGCAGACTGGCCCGGCGTCACGGCGGCAACCGGTTCATCGAAAATCACTTCAATGCGATCATCGTCCAGCGCCTTGACGGTGCAAGGGATATCGGTCTGGCGATAGCGGGTTTTTACCGTGCAACGCATAGTGCCGGTGAATGGTTCGCGATCGACCCAGTGCAACTGCTGGGCAATCAACCCGACAGACATCAGCCGCGGGTGTTCATGGCCCTGAGCGACAACCAGAATGTTGTTTTCGACGTCTTTGTCCACCACATACCACGGTTCTTCGGTACCTTCTTTGGTGCCACCGATACCCAGACCTTTACGCTGACCGAGAGTGTGATACATCAGCCCCTGGTGCTCACCAATTTCATCGCCATCGACGGTAATGATTTTGCCCGGTTGCGCCGGGAGATAACGGCCCAGGAACTCGCGGAATTTACGTTCGCCAATGAAGCAAATGCCGGTAGAGTCTTTTTTCTTCGCGGTGACCAGACCAAGATCTTCAGCAATCTTACGCACCTGCGGTTTTTCCAGTTCGCCGACCGGGAACAGGCTTTGCGCAATCTGCTCATGGCTGAGCGTATAAAGGAAGTAGCTCTGGTCTTTATTGCTGTCCAGACCACGCAGCAGGCGGCTCTTGCCATCGACATCGGCCCGACGTACGTAATGACCGGTAGCGATATAATCGGCACCTAAATCTTCGGCGGCAAATTCGAGGAAGGCTTTAAATTTGATCTCTTTGTTGCACAGAATATCCGGATTCGGCGTGCGACCGGCTTTATATTCGGCAAGGAACAGTTCGAAGACGTTGTCCCAGTACTCGGCAGCAAAGTTAACGGTGTGCAGTTCAATGCCGAGCTTGTCGCAGACAGCCTGGGCATCAGCCAGATCCGCTGCCGCTGTGCAATATTCCTCACCGTCGTCTTCTTCCCAGTTCTTCATAAACAGGCCTTCAACCTGATATCCCTGTTGTTGCAACAGCCAGGCAGAAACGGAGGAATCGACACCGCCGGACATGCCGACGATTACTTTTTTTGCGGTTTCAGACATTGGATCACTCACGACATTGAACTTCAAGGCGGCGTATTCTATCACGCAGCCTTTTAGATGACACCCTTTGTAAAAGGCCAGTTAAAATCGCCAATCATCTCCAGCGGATAGCGTTGCCCGCTTTGATAACAACGGATACTTTCCGCCACCAGCGGCGAACGAAGATTTGACGCCTGTAAAATTTCTTCGGCGCTGACCCAACGACAGCAGTCGATATCGCTGTCATGAGGCTGGGTCGAGCATATTTGCTCAAGCTCAATGGCAAAGAGGAAACGCAAAAACGGCGTTTTATCTGGCGCAATCCACTGATGCATACGAATAAAGTGTTGCGGTTGCGCGCTGATGCCGGTTTCTTCCCATAGCTCACGGGCGGCAGCTTCCACTAAGGTTTCATCGGCTTCCAGATGCCCGGCAGGTTGGTTCCATAACGCTTTACCATTAATCGTCTCTTCAACGACTAAAAATTTACCCTCTGCGTGCACTACGCAAGCAACGGTAACGTGCGGTTTAAACATTGTGCATCCTTATTCTGTTGCTTCTCGCCATTCGCCATTGGCAAGGTTATCCAAAGTGTAATCACCCATCGCATAACGAATCAGTCGCAGCGTGGGGAAGCCAACATGGGCGGTCATGCGGCGCACCTGGCGATTACGTCCTTCATATAAGGTGATCTTCAGCCAGCTGGTGGGAATACTTTTGCGTTCACGAATTGGTGGATTCCGCGGCCATAACCACGCGGGTTCGTCAACCAGCTCCGCGCCTGCGGGCAGGGTAGGGCCATCATTTAAGGTTACGCCATTGCGCAAGGCTTCAATTGCGTCTTGCGTGGGAAAACCTTCCACCTGCACATAATAGATTTTTCCGGTGCGTTTACCCGGCTGGGTTAAACGCGCCTGCAACGCGCCGTTATTGGTCAGCACCAGTAACCCTTCGCTATCGCGGTCAAGACGACCTGCTGCATAAACGCCCTGAACCGGGATGAATTCTTTTAATGTTTTGCGTCCGGCTTCATCGGTGAACTGCGGAAGAACATCGTAGGGTTTATTGAAGAGGATCACACGCGTGGGCTGGTTTTCAGGTTTACGCCTGGTAGAACGTTGCGAGCTGAATCGCTTAACCTGGTGATTTCTAAAAGAAGTTTTTTGCATGGTATTTTCAGAGATTATGAATTGCCGCATTATAGCCTAATAACGCGCATCTTTCATGACGGCAAACAATAGGGTAGTATTGACAAGCCAATTACAAATCATTAACAAAAAATTGCTCTAAAGCATCCGTATCGCAGGACGCAAACGCATATGCAACGTGGTGGCAGACGAGCAAACCAGTAGCGCTCGAAGGAGAGGTGAATGGAAAGTAAAGTAGTTGTTCCGGCACAAGGCAAGAAGATCACCCTGCAAAACGGCAAACTCAACGTTCCTGAAAATCCGATTATCCCTTACATTGAAGGTGATGGAATCGGTGTAGATGTAACCCCAGCCATGCTGAAAGTGGTCGACGCTGCAGTCGAGAAAGCCTATAAAGGCGAGCGTAAAATCTCCTGGATGGAAATTTACACCGGTGAAAAATCCACACAGGTTTATGGTCAGGACGTCTGGCTGCCTGCTGAAACTCTTGATCTGATTCGTGAATATCGCGTTGCCATTAAAGGTCCGCTGACCACTCCTGTTGGTGGCGGTATTCGCTCTCTGAACGTTGCCCTGCGCCAGGAACTGGATCTCTACATCTGCCTGCGTCCGGTACGTTACTATCAGGGCACTCCAAGCCCGGTTAAACACCCTGAACTGACCGATATGGTTATCTTCCGTGAAAACTCGGAAGACATTTATGCGGGTATCGAATGGAAAGCAGACTCTGCCGACGCCGAGAAAGTGATTAAATTCCTGCGTGAAGAGATGGGGGTGAAGAAAATTCGCTTCCCGGAACATTGTGGTATCGGTATTAAGCCGTGTTCGGAAGAAGGCACCAAACGTCTGGTTCGTGCAGCGATCGAATACGCAATTGCTAACGATCGTGACTCTGTGACTCTGGTGCACAAAGGCAACATCATGAAGTTCACCGAAGGCGCGTTTAAAGACTGGGGCTACCAGCTGGCGCGTGAAGAGTTTGGCGGTGAACTGATCGACGGCGGCCCGTGGCTGAAAGTTAAAAACCCGAACACCGGCAAAGAGATCGTCATTAAAGACGTGATTGCTGATGCATTCCTGCAACAGATCCTGCTGCGTCCGGCTGAATATGATGTTATCGCCTGTATGAACCTGAACGGTGACTACATTTCTGACGCTCTGGCAGCGCAGGTTGGCGGTATCGGTATCGCCCCTGGAGCAAACATCGGTGACGAATGCGCCCTGTTTGAAGCCACCCACGGTACTGCGCCGAAATACGCCGGTCAGGACAAAGTAAACCCTGGCTCTATTATTCTCTCCGCTGAGATGATGCTGCGCCATATGGGTTGGACTGAAGCGGCTGACCTGATTGTTAAAGGTATGGAAGGCGCAATCAATGCGAAGACCGTAACCTATGACTTCGAACGTCTGATGGAAGGCGCTAAACTGCTGAAATGTTCAGAGTTTGGTGATGCGATCATCAAGAACATGTAATTACTACATGTGTTAAATATTGTAACGGGCGTATAACACGCCCGTTGTTTTATGTTAGTACGCTAACGGTTATCAAAATTTTATCAAAATTAGTTATCAAAACCCTTCTGGAAGATTCATGTTATGGACTGCATTTCAAAACAAAAATTCACAATTATTTTAATAGTGGTGTTAATTGCCTTGGGCTGTGCTGCTTATTTTGGAGATGGTGAAGGATATTTTATAGGTAGCTTTGTGCCTGAATTTACTGGAGTGTGCCTTGAGCTTCTTATTATTTTAAAGGTTTTTGAGGTCTGGCAGCAAAGAGATGAGAAAAGGAAGCTTATTAAGGTTGAAAGACGATTAAGGGAGTTTCTTATTTTCTTTCTGAACCATACGTGCATGGATTTTCCTCCATCCTGCCGTCCAGGGCGTTTTTATGGAATTGACTATGAGCAAAATCAAAAAGCATTAGAAAAATTAATCAATCATATTGAAGAAAAAGGATTAGCTGAAAATCTTGTTATTCAAGTTCAAATGTATTGTAAGAGTGAATGTCAAATTATAAATAATTTAATCCCAGTTTCTTCTGAGCTTGAAAATGATCACTTTAAATCATGGGTTCGGATTGCCTATTATATGAATGCCGTTGCTAATGGGCAAGAAAAGGCTAGTGTTGCAATGATTAAAATACTTGAAAATATAAAAAGATTTGATAAGGAATCTCATGATAAAAAACTTTATGTTGGTGCAAATTAGATAACAATAGCTCAGTCTTTCCCTTGGTCATCATAGTGGTGAGCAGTTTGCTACTGGGTCTTATGGCCCAGTAGTTTTCTGGTATCAACCCCTTGTTCCTTGTAAAGACGCTCAGATAAAGAATTTTGTTCATGAAAAGTTGCTAGAGTTCATGTGCCCTGGTCATTTCCTGCCAAATCCCTCGCTTTAATGAAATTCACCGTCAACGAATTGGATTTAACCTGTGCACCACGCTCTGTCTGTGAAGTTAAACGGAAAAAATCATGTGTCTAAAACGGATCTATTTACAGATTGCACTAAAGCCGTAGACCTGATTGTTAAAGGTATGGAAGGCGCAATCAACTCCAAGAGCGTAATCTATGACTTCTAACGCTAGATTGAGGTTACTAATCTGCTGAAATGTTGAGAGTTTAGTGAATCAATCACAGAAAACATGTAATTCACATTCTGGAATATGTGAGAACGGTAGTCTAGCGGTTCCAGTTTTTATTATTAGATTTTGAACGGTTATCAAAACAGGTTCACTTTGATTCAATTTTGAAACTTTTTTTAACCACTAAAATCATGCAGCTAATCACTTCTGCAATGAGGTTAAGAGATAGCACGATAGCAAAAAGTTCTAAAGCAGTAAATAGCTTGCCTTTAGAAGGGATAAATTCGTGCTGAGGATAATTTACTAGTGGTATGTCATAATTACGTAAATAGGGAAGGAAGATTGTTACTGCCAGACACATGACCAGTAATTTCAAATCTAATTCTAAACTATCTAAATAGTCCGTAAAGTCTGTGCTTTTCTCGCCCTTATTAATGACAGCCAAAATTCCGAAGATAACGGAGATACCTGCGGCAATACCTCCAAGTATTGAACCTATTACTCCAGCAGAAGCCTGCTCAAGTAAGGTATAAATGGTTTTATCAGTCGATGCTAATGCTAAGCACAAAAAGAAGGTAGCTATAGCTTTAATCCAGACAGTTAGATTTTGCATTTTTGAACGTATACCTGTTTTGATGTAATGCTATGATCTCTTTAATATCATTTGCTGAGTAGCCATCAAGTTCAATTTCTGATATCTCACCTTCGATCAGCACGATTTTGGCTGTCTGATTACTGGATACCGTAGTAGATTTTGACTTGAGTGTCTTACGTCCTTTAATCAACCATGACCCGCCACCATCTTTGACCCAGTCAACAAGAGTCTCAGCCCAATGAGAACCTTTGAGTTTCAAATTGCCATCTTTGTTTTCAAAAATAGTGGTCACAGTATTTGCATTGGTATCTTTTTCAAGCTTCCGTAAATCATTGGTTAACGCTTGCTTACTGCTTCCGAAGATATTCGGAGTAATCAGCGTAAAGCTGACTTTGTCGATAAATTGAAGCCTATGGTATTCTGACCAAAAATCTTCCATTTCAAGACAAGGCTCTATAAATATTCTAAGTCCTAACTGAGCCAAATAGTCGTTATTGGCTAGATCTTCAAACGCTTTAGCAACTTGTTGCGCATCCTTGAAAACAGCGGTTTTCCTCTCAACCAGTAACACCTGCTCTACTTTGTCCCAAATCCATACGATAGGTGGATAGTTGTCTACATCGTACTCTCGAAAGTCTTTATCATGTCCTTTAATCTTTTGCAGCTTTGATATGACTCCAGCCATAACACCATCAGTAGGTTTTATGCTCAATTTCAGGGTGTAACTAGTTTTCTTATGAACGGAAGGTGTTGATGACGTCATGTGTAAATTTTTTGCAGCGATAACCATAGCATTTTCAAAATGAGAGATATCTTTCTGAACAGTTCCTTTCGAAAAGAGGTCTGGATCGCGCGGTCTCATTAACACACGTAAGGCATACAACTGCATAAGAAAACTCCTGTAAACTATTTGGTTTCATTATTCCATAAAACCAAGCACTTTCAAGAGCTTAATTTTCTTTCAATTCTGTATGCATATACAGTATCATTCAATTTTGTAAAATTCAAACCTTGATTTTTGCCCATTCCTTACCACGATCATCATGGTATTTAGCTGTCTGGTTAGGCGATTTATGTCCCAGAAGTTTTTGGGTGTCGACGCCCTGAGCTTCGTAAAGTCGCTCAGATAAAGATCTTTGTTCATGGAATGTGGCGGGCGAACCTTCACCCCAGTCAATGCCTGCTAAATCCCTCGCTTTACTGAAATTCATCGTCAATGTATTGGCTTTTACTTGCGCGCCACGTTCAGCCTGTGAAGTAGTACGAAAAAAATGTACAAGGTATGGGCTGACTGCATAGTCACGGCAGCGGGCTACTACATCGCGTAAACTCCAGTTAATTGCATTGAGGCGAAGGGAAAGCGGGATGGCGATTTTGCTCCCGGTTTTTTCTTGGATGACGTGAAGATGATCATCCCAAATATCGCTAAATTTCATACGTGAGATATCACCTAACCGTTGGCCGGTAACCAGTGCTAACAGCATGGCATTCCCCATATAACGATGGCGGGCATCTGCGATATCAAAGATTTTTTGCCATTCTTCAAGACTTAACCGTTGTCGGGTAATTTTTCTTCTGGGTTGTTTGGTTGCCAGTGCTGGATTATAGCCCGGAGGGACTTCCCCATAGTGTTGTGCCTCCTTGAATACATCAATTAGAACGGAGCGGACTACTTGCGCCATCCTCGGTTGCCCGGCAGTGATATACTCGTCAAGTAATTGTGCTATATCCCTTACATCAACTGATGAAATTAATTTCATTCCTGCTCGTTCCCTGAGCAAGGATACTGGTTTGGCTTTCTGTTTATAGGTGTTTAGCTTTATATCGCCACTTTCCAGTCTGTCATCCTGGATTGCTTGATAGCGATCTAACCAGGTTGACGTTGTGATTGCTTTTCCTTTGCTGGTTGCGATCCTGTCACTGATAGCCAGAATCTGCCGGGTTCTTTGCTCAGCCAGGCGTGAATTTGCCTCAGTGGCAATAGCAATGGCTTCAGCTTCGTTTGTGCCTAAAGAATGAAACTTCCCGGTCACTGGATGTTTATATCGCCAATAGACTTTATTTACTTTTCTACTATAAAGCGGATACAAGTTCGGGACTGAAACATTATTTTTACGTGGTCTGGCTGCCATTACTTAAAATCCTTTGTAGAATAATAGAATCATTTTTCTTGATGACAGGAGTAACTAATTCCCCAACTAACTCTGCGTCCTCACGCACTCGCCATAGTCGACCTTGTTTCATTGCCGGTGGACAAAATAAATTCTGCTTAGCATAACGACGCAATGTGGACACGCTTGGAGGATTACTTCTGTATTTTTCCGCAGCCCATTCCTCAAGTGTCAGCATTTGAAGCATTTTTGATAACCTCATTTCTTTTGCTACAAAACTATTTCACTAGTTAATTTCGCTGTCTGGATTGTTTATGCATCTTATGCAGCTCTTTAAAGCGTTCCATAAACATCCCGTAGGCATGGCCCGGTGCCAGTGGAATCACGTTGAACATCTCTGTTGCCGGGATGCCTTCCAGTACAGGCCAGAAAGAGCCATCATCAAGCCCGAGATCGCGGCGTTCGGTTGCCAGCATGATGAGATCGGCATATTTCACGGGCGTACTCATAACCGGGGGTAACCCGTATTTCTCACGGATTACGGCGTCTATTTTTTCTTCCATCTGTTTATAGTCAGGAAGAAGGCGTTTCAGTGGAGCGGGGATGTCCTGGCAATACACTTCTGTTGCATCATGCATTAACGCTTCAAAAGCAAATTCCTGCGGTACCAGTTGGCTGCAAAGAACCGCATGTTGGGCGACGCTGTAGAAGTGTGAAAGATGTCCTGCAAAGCGACAGATATTTGAAAGGGAAAACGCGATATCGTTAATAACGATATCGTCTTTATTTATCCTGTCATAATAAAAATGCTTCCCAGAAAAAGTTTTAATAAATGACATTTTGTTCTCCACGTTATTTGCGCTGCACCGCACTGAATTCTGGTAAAAGGAAGCCCTCACCATCCGGCGATTATTGAGTTAATTACGTTTCCATAAATGCCCCCGCAGGGGCATTTGCAGTAATCAAATCAGGCGGTGAAAGTACCAATAAAGGTTTCTACTTTGCTGTCTTTGAATTTCTCAACAAGCAGATCGCGAAATTCGTTAGCCATTTCTTCCTGCACCGCCTCCAGCTGAATAATGCGCAGAACAAGTACAGGACGATCGCCAGTGATAATGCTGAGGCGTAATTTAAAAGAACGTTCTTTCAGACCTTCAAACGGAACGCATTTAAATTCAAATGCCACTGGCATAATGTCTTTGGTCTTCGCTTCGACAGACTCCATCAGGGAGCGTTTGCCGCTGAAGTCATTGTCTTCAAAATCAGCAGTCTGGTTCGCTTCAATTGTGATTTTACGGATCGCCGCAGCCGCTTTGGTTGCCTGAATGGCGTCACCATTAGCATCAAAGCCCACAAGGTTGTCGGCCCAGTCTTCAATCCATTCTGCCAGTGATTTCTGGGAGTTACGCTCGCCGTGAACAGACAACAGAGCAGAGAACGGTGCTGTCTTTTTCAGTTTGAGAGTGGCGGTGTTATCTGCGTGGCCTGGTTCATCAATAGTACCCAGGTTAAGCACACTGACGGCACGCATATTATCAGCATCGATAAAGCAGCGGGTGCCTTCATCTGCAAGATCTTTAGAATAACGGGTAAAGTCATCAATGCTGGCAGTGGAAAGCGCACCACGGAAACGGAAGCGATTTAAATTAAATTTTTCCAGGTCATGAATGCGGAAATTCTCAGGCAATGCCACAGCATCGGCACCAATCTTACTGATAATTTCATTAACACCCTGAGCAGAAATAAGGGCATGGATTTGATTAATTGCGGTTGCGTCTAAGTTCTGAGACATAATAAGTCCTCACTATATAAAGATATTCAGTGATGAGATAAATAATCAGTTAATTAAAAACGATATTAACGACCTGCTGCGCGGAGTTTTCCGTCAGGTTCACCGGCAAGAGTCAGTAACTGTCCCTGGTCTTCCTGCAGAATAGTCAGGCGACCACCGCGATTGACATACATCGGCGTTTCGGTGGTGTCTTCTTCGGAAATTTTCCCGCGGTTAGTCGGGCGAACATATGAGAGTTTGTGTTTGATTTTCACACGGTTCTCATCAAATGGTTCGATTTCCAGGTTGAGTGAGACCTTACCTTTGGTTTTCGTGTTCATCACACCGGAAGCGACTTCACTGAGAACTGCGCCGATTTTGGTTTCAAATACGCCGCCGTCCAGCTCCCCGATAAATGCCTGCACATCAGTACTGCGTTCGCTAGCCATTTTGCTGCTCCTCATCATATCGACCCTGCAAGGCCGATTAGTTTCTCCACAAAACAGAGAAGAACACCTGCGGTGGCAGCCGCCCGGATGGATTGGGTTATGAGCCCGTCGTCCGGTGATGCTCTTCTCTGTTTTGTAAAAAGGACGGTACCAGCCGGAAGCAAGGGTACAAACTGGTACCGCCAGGACTACACACAGCATAAAGTTGTGGTGCCGGGTGCCTCCCGGTGCCTGGCGAAGGTTGCACACCAGACGGGTGGGTATCCACAGAAGGTCGACTGTCAGCCTCAACCTTAACCCGCGTGCGCTGAGCCGCATTCACCACAACGCTAAGGATTCTCTCTGGTTGAAAATACTTAGCTGTTATGTGCCTGTCTTTTCACCACTTCAGGCTCGGTGGTATCCTTTTAAGCCCGTATACATAAAAGGAAAATCAAATGACTTTTGATGAAAAAGAACTTGATAATGCAATTAATAAAATCATCGTAACGTCGCTCTTTTCCTGTCTCAGCGACACTCAGCAGAAACAGTTCTACGAATCGGCTTTCAACATGATCGAGCGTTGTTGTTTCTGCGATGCCGACTAGTTACCTGAAAAAATCAGGAAACAGTTGGCTGATGCTCTTCGAGTGCGACTTTCTGACCAATTTTCTGAAATGTGCTCTCCGAATTTGGACAAATAGAAAAAGGCCATTTCCATTCAGGGTCTGATGGAAATACTTCAGCCTGTTCCAAAGCACGGCGTAAAGAGAACACAACTCCAGCCATAATCTGATGTTTCCCATTGGCCCAGCTATCGCCGCTCTGATCTACATGGGCGGCTATGTCGTATGACCAAACGACTTCACCACTATTGTTTAAAATCTGGACTTTCATTTCATACACCTGCTTTAACATGAGTGCCTAGTGGCACAACATGACTCAACGAATCATCCTGGACTTCATATGCCCCAGGCGGCTACTTCGTGGGCGTCCTGCCTGTTCGTTATTTTTGATATAAAATCTAACTTAACTTAGTTATTATGGCAAGAGAAAACACCAAACTTTTCTTAGTTCGGTGCCTTAGTTAGAGAAGAGAGGTCTTAGAGTTCGTATTGAACTCCTTTGACTACACCAATGATAAGGCAATTACCATTGATAGGGATGTTGGGATACCGAGGATTTAATGGCACTAAAAACTTTTGAGGGCCATCGATGACTAATTTTTTTACTGTAGCTTCGTTTGTTCCATCAAGTCGAGCGATGACTATTTTTCCATGACGAGGTTCTGCATCTGGATCTACAATCACTGTTGCGCCTTCTGGTATTGTTGGGAGGCCATTAGGGTTAGTCATGGAGTCACCTTTAACCTCTAATGCAAATGAGTTATCACCAATCTTTAATGATGTATCTACCCACTTGTCCACTTCACTAAACACTTCTGCTGCCCTGCACTCAGTAAACTGCCCAGCCTGAACCCACGATATTACAGGAACTCTGCGCATGTTTGTGACGAGTTTGCCTTCAAACTCAGCACCATAAAGAATGTAATCTATTGACGTATTGAAGAACTTCGCTAATTTCGAAAGTGCCTCCCCACCAGGGGTATTGATGTCTTTCTCCCAGTACCCCACAGCAACGTCGCTTACTCCACAAAATTTACCCAATTCTTTCTGGGACGTTCCGGTAACTCTTCTCAGAGCTTTTATACGCTGACCAACCGTTTCCATAGGAGCACCATTTCTTGAATTGCTAAGTAATCTTAGTTTTTATTGACCAAAGATAGATTTGTAATTAGCATCTAATAAAACTTAGTTTGGAGGGCGTATGACAACTGACGATATCGAAAGCTACTTCGGCAGTATTGAGAAAGTTGCTGCTTTTTTCGGCATAACAACTGAAGCCGTTTATCAGTGGCGAAACCGTCCGGGCCAGTTAATTCCAAAAGGACGTGCAGCAGAAGCTGCATATAGAACTTGCGGACGGTTGCCATTTAAACCTGAGCTTTATGAAAAATCTAATGGATAAATCGATTAACAGAAACCACAGAACGATGAGGCTAACCGTGGGTAAGCATCACTGGAAAGTAGAAAAACAGCCTGAGTGGTACGTGAAAGCTGTCAGAAAAACTATCGCAGCGTTGCCGGGTGGTTACGCTGAAGCAGCTGACTGGCTGGATGTAACAGAAAACGCATTATTTAACCGCCTTCGTGCCGATGGCGATCAGATTTTCCCGCTGGGATGGGCAATGATTTTGCAACGTGCTGGTGGAACTCACTTCATTGCTGACGCTGTGGCGCAGTCTGCAAATGGCGTCTTTGTGTCTCTTCCTGACGTCGAGGATGTGGACAACGCCGATATTAACCAGCGCCTGCTGGAAGTCATTGAACAGATTGGCAGTTATTCCAGACAGATTCGTTCGGCAATCGAAGACGGTGTGGTGGAACCGCATGAGAAGACAGCAATTAACGACGAGCTGTATCTCTCAATTTCGAAGCTGCAGGAGCATGCAGCACTGGTCTACAAAATCTTTTGCATTTCAGAAAGTAATGACGCCCGCGAGTGTGCAGCTCCGGGCGCCGTGGCGTGTCGTGACTGTGGAGAAACTAACGCATGAACAGTTTAACAACACACTACCGTCGCTCGCAACTGATTGCGCTTCCTGTACCGGGTGGAAAAGCGAAGGTGGAGTATTGCTATGCAGTTAATGTACCAGGTGACAGGGAAATTGTAACCCACAGCTTTGCTGAGTGGGCTGTGGGTGATTTCAACCGGCAGAAGGAGACAGTCCTTTGCGACAAGTTAACCGCTGGTTCAAAGATCACTACGGAGTGCCCGTCAGAGTCATTCGTTGGGAGCCGGAAACACAACGAGTTATCTACCTCCGCGAAGGCTATGAGCATGAGTGCTTCAGCCCGCTCGAACAGTTTCGTCGTAAATTCAGGGAAATAGAGGTCGGTCATGAGCACTAAATTAACCGGCTATGTATGGGATGGTTGCGCTGCATCAGGCATGAAATTATCCAGCGTGGCAATTATGGCCCGCCTGGCTGATTTCAGTAATGACGAAGGTGTGTGCTGGCCATCAATTGAAACTATTGCCCGTCAGATTGGCGCGGGGATGAGTACCGTCAGGACGGCTATCGCACGGCTGGAAGCAGAAGGCTGGTTAACGCGTAAGGCGCGTCGCCAGGGTAACCGCAATGCGTCGAATGTTTATCAGCTTAACGTTGCGAAGCTTCAGGCAGCGGCATTTTCTCAACTGTCAGATTCTGACCCGTCAAAATCTGACGCATCAAAATCTGACCCGTCAAAATTTGATGCGTCGAAATCTGGCAAAAAAGCGGGTTTTCACCCGTCAGAATCTGGCGGGGATCCGTCAGTAAAATCAAAACATGATCCGTCAGATAAAAAACCTTCTCGTCCGGACGCTTCGCAACCGGACACGCAGACGGATGAACAGGATTTTTTAACTCGCCATCCTGATGCGGTTGTATTCAGCCCTAAAAAGCGCCAGTGGGGAACGCAGGATGATTTGACCTGCGCACAGTGGCTCTGGAAAAAAATCATCGCCCTGTACGAGCAAGCCGCCGAATGTGACGGCGAGGTGGTTCGTCCCAAAGAACCGAACTGGACAGCCTGGGCAAACGAAATTCGCCTGATGTGTGTGCAGGATGGTCGTACTCACAAACAAATCTGCGAGATGTACAGCCGCGTCAGCCGCGATCCGTTCTGGTGCCGTAACGTGCTCAGCCCGTCGAAGTTGCGGGAAAAATGGGATGAGCTTTCCCTGCGCTTATCGCCGTCCGTCAGCACGCACACAGAAAAACGCGAAGACCCGTACTTCAAAGCCAGTTACGACAATGTGGACTACAGCCAGATCCCGGCGGGATTCAGGGGGTGATCATGAGTCTTTTGAATGACGTTCAGAAATTCATTGAAGCCCATCCGGGCTGTTCTTCCGGAGACATTGCGGATGCTTTTGCAGGTTACTCACGGCTGCGCGTTCTGCAGTCAGCAAGCAAGTTACGTCAGAGTGGGCGTGTGGCTCACCGTTGTGAAGGAGATACACGCAGACATTTCCCGCGCCTGACTGAGAGAGCGCAGGAGCCGGAACCACAACCAGTTCGTGAAACCAGACCTGTGCGCAATTTCTATGTCGGCACTAACGATCCCCGGGTGATTTTGTGCCTGACCCGCCAGGCTGAAGAACTGGAGTCCAGGGGCTTATACCGTCGTGCTGCAACGGTGTGGATGGCGGCATTCCGTGAAAGCCACTCCCAGCCAGAACGAAACAATTTTCTGGCGCGTCGTGAGCAGTGCTTACAGAAAAGCAGCAAGCGCGCTGCATCGGGTGAAGAGTGGTATCTGTCAGGGAATTACGTGGGGGCGTAATGACGACGTTAACTCAATGCCAGCATCAGGTGCTGGATATGCTGATTTCTTACCAGAAAGAGCGTGGCTTTCCGCCAACCAATCAGGAGGTGGCAACCATGCTGGGATACCGTTCAGTGAATGCAGCGGTAGAGCATCTTCGTGCACTGGAGAAAAAAGGCGTCATCACGATAAAGCGTGGCGTGGCCCGGGGGATCACGCTTCATACCACAGTGAAGGACGACGACAGCGAGGCAGCCGGGATTATCCGCGCACTGCTTGCCGGTGAGGAAAACGCCAGACTGCGTGCAGCCCACTGGTTACATGAGAGGGGCCTGAAAGTATGAAGCTGATCCTGCCTTTCCCGCCCAGCGTGAACACGTACTGGCGACACCCCAACAAAGGGGCGTTTGCTGGTAAGAGTCTGATAAGCGCAGCGGGGCGCAAATTCCAGAGCGCGGCATGCGCAGCAATAGTTGAGCAGTTACGTCGTCTGCCGAAACCAACGTCGGCACCTGCTTCAGTGGAGATCGTGTTGTTTCCTCCGGATAACCGGATCCGCGATCTGGACAACTATAACAAGGCGCTGTTTGACGCCCTGACCCACGCGGGTGTGTGGGAAGACGACAGACAGGTGAAAAGAATGCTGGTGGAGTGGGGACCGGTTATCCCGGAAGGGAAGGTCGAGATCACTATCAGTAAGTATGAGAAACCGGCGGGTGCAGCCGCCTGATTAAGAGGAGAAACGAAGTATGAATAATCTGATGGTTATTGATGGTATTGAAGTTCGTCGTGATGCTTATGGGCGTTACAGCCTGAACGATCTGCACAGGGCTGCCGGTTCTCTGGATAAGCATAAGCCTGCATTCTGGCTCCGTAATGAGCAAACTGAACGTTTAATAAGCGAGTTGCAGATTTGCAACTCGGTCAATATAGAGCCAGTTAACGTTATTCGTGGCGGAAATAACCAGGGGACGTATGTCTGCAAAGAACTGGTGTATGCCTATGCAATGTGGATCAGCCCGTCATTCCATCTGAAGGTGATCCGTACTTTCGATATGGTAACCAGCACACCGGAAAAATTATCCGGGCAGGCTGCTGACAAGATGCAGGCTGGCGTGATCCTGCTGGACTTTATGCGCCGGGAGTTAAACCTGTCTAACTCTTCAGTGCTTGGTGCCTGTCAGAAACTCCAGGAGGCTGTTGGCTTACCGAATCTGGCTCCGCGCTATGCCATTGATGCTCCTGCTGACGCGCCTGATGGCTCAAGCCGCCCCACGCTGTCACTGAGTGCACTGCTGAAGCAGTATGGTATCTGCCTGACAGCTAATCAGGCATATCACCAGATGGCGAAGCTGGGGATCGTTGAACAACGCGAACGATACAGCCGTACCGCGATTAACAACATCAAAAAATTCTGGTCGCTGACGGCGAAAGGCTGCATGTTCGGCAAGAACATCACCAGTCCTGCAAATCCGCGCGAGACGCAGCCGCATTTCTTCGAATCCCGATTCCCTGAGCTGTTAAAGCTGCTCGATACCGTTCATTGAGGTGACCGTGAGAGCACTACTGACCCCTGAAATTGCCCCGCGTATGGGGATCGTATTGTTCAGACCAGGTTCAGAGCTGATGCCCCTGTTTATGCAGGGGCGTGTCCTGCTGGAGCCTGAGCCGGAACGTTATTCATCTTTCGCCAGTGGTGCCGTTCCGGCGGCATCACAACCGCTGGCGGATGATCCTGCCGTTCAGGCCGTGTTCCGCAATGAGGCAGTGATCCGTCGTGCTGGTGGCGTGGAATGTCTTGAAAGCTGGTTACTTCGTGAAAAAGGCTGCCAGTGGCCTCATTCCGACTGGCACAGCGAGAACATGACCACAATGCGACACGCTCCGGGCGCAATCCGTCTGTGCTGGCACTGCGATAACCAGCTGCGCGATCAGTTCACGGAACGGCTGGAATCAATGGCAACGGATAACTGTGCCCGCTGGGTGTTGTCTGTTGTGCGTCGGGATCTCGGTTTTGATGACAGTCACGTTGTGACAATGCCGGAACTGTGCTGGTGGCTGATTCGTAATGACCTGGCGGATGCCTTACCGGAAAGTGCAGCCCGTAAGGCACTTAGATTACCGAAGCCTGTTGTGCCGTCTGTCACCCGGGAAAGTGACCTTGTGCCTTCGGTTCCTGCCACCAGCATCATCCAGGATAAGGCGAAAAAGGTGCTGGCGCTGAAAGTGGATCCGGAGTCGCCGGAGTCTTTTATGTTACGCCCAAAACGTCGCCGCTGGGTTAATGAAAAGTACACGCGCTGGGTTAAGACACAGCCGTGTGCATGTTGTGGAAAGCCTGCTGATGATCCCCACCACTTGATAGGCCACGGTCAGGGGGGAATGGGTACAAAAGCGCATGACCTCTTTGTGTTGCCTTTGTGCAGAAAGCATCACGACGAGCTGCATGCGGATACCGTGGCATTTGAAGAGAAGTATGGCTCCCAGCTGGAGCTGATATTTCGTTTTATCGATCGTGCGCTGGCAATAGGCGTACTGGCGTAAGTGGAGAATGAGCATGAACCTTGAAGCCTTACCAAAATATTACTCCCCAAAATCTCCAAAATTGAGCGATGACGCACCGGCGACAGGCTCTGGTGGTTTAACGATTACGGATGTGATGGCTGCGCAGGGGATGGTGCAGTCGAAAGCACCACTGGGTTTTGCCTTATTCCTGGCAAAAGTTGGTGTTCAGGATCCTCAGTTTGCGATTGAAGGTCTGCTCAATTACGCGATGGCACTGGATAACCCGACATTGAATAAATTGAGTGAAGAAACCCGGTTACAGATCATCCCTTACCTTGTGAATTTTGCCTTTGCTGATTATTCCAGGTCTGCGGCAAGTAAGGCTCGCTGTGAGCATTGTGCTGGTACTGGATTTCATAATGTATTGCGCGAAGTGGTGAAACACTCCAGAAGCGGTGAATCTGTTATCAAGGAGGAGTGGGTGAAGGAACTATGTCAGCATTGTCATGGTAAGGGAGAAGTCAGCACAGCGTGCAGAGGGTGTAAGGGTAAAGGTATTGTCCTGGATGAAAAAAGGACCCGGCTTCATGGCACGCCTGTTTATAAGATTTGTGGGCGTTGCAATGGAAACCGGTTTAGCCGTTTACCAACCACACTGGCGCGGCATCATGTCCAGAAGCTGGTACCAGACCTGACGGATTATCAGTGGTACAAAGGATATGCAGATGTCATTGATAAACTGGTTACAAAGTGCTGGCAGGAAGAAGCATATGCAGAGACACAATTGAGAAAGGTGACAAGATAAATGATTTTCGACGAAGATGGCGACATGATACTTGCATTTTTCAAAAAATCTGGTTAGGATTCTCCTAACGATGGGCTTTATATGTCTGCCGTTAACGAAATCATAACAAACCTCGCTTCGGCGGGGTTTTTGCTTTTCTGGAGGTCAATAATGCAGGGCGAAAAGCAGCAGCCATATTTTTTTAACCCTGGTATGACTGTTGAACAGCTTGAAGACTGGCTGGAGCAGCAAAAGCTTCATCTAAGCCGCTATAACCGTCTGGTAAAAGAAAAAGCAGAGCTTGAAGAACGGCTCAGTGATATTTCTGTGGAAATTGAACGAATGTCTGCTGGTGGTTTTAACGGAAAGTTGAGTTTCCCCTGGGAGTCAAGTTCGCTTCTGAGAAATCATCAACAGGGTAGTGTTTGACTGAAATAATAAACAGACTGTCATTAAGATCCCTTCCCCTCATATCTGAGAGGACCAACAGCAATTAAGAGGGGGCTAAATGTCCGATCCGATTTCCGGTACTGGGCTGGCTGGTGGTGCCCTGACGGGTGCCAGTGTTTATGGACTGCTGACCGGAACTGATTACGGCGTTGTATTTGGCGCATTTGCAGGGGCTGTATTCTACATAGCAACAGCAGCAGATCTGAGTGCATCGCGCCGACTGGCATATTTTATCGTGTCATATATTGCCGGGATTCTTTGCTCTGGGTTGGTTGGCTCCAAGCTGGCGAACTTGACCGGATACAGTGATAAACCTCTGGATGCTATTGGTGCCGTAATCGTCTCTGCTTTAGCCGTTAAAATCCTGACGTTCCTGAATAATCAGGATATCGGCTCGCTGGTGGCGCTCATAACGCGCCGGGGAGGTTCAGGTGGAGCTAAATGACCCGACAGCAACTATAAATGCGCTGTTATGTGCTTGTGTTGTTATTACTCTGATGTTTTATCGTCGTGGTGATTCGCGGCATCGTCCTTGGGTTTCACGTTTAGCCTGGCTGATTACTGTTACATACAGTGCTGTTCCGTTGGCCTATCTCTGTGGGATTTATCCCCATTCCTCATGGCCCATTATCGTGGCGAACACTATTTTTCTTTCCGTGCTGGTGGCCGTCAGAGGCAACGTTGCACGTCTGGTTGATCATCTGAGGCACTAATGAACCAACAATTATTTCAAAAGGCGGCTGGTATTAGCGCCGGGCTGGCTGCGCGCTGGTTTCCGCACATTGATGCTGCAATGAAAGAGTTTGGAATCACAGCAGTTAACGATCAGGCCATGTTCATTGCACAAGTTGGGCATGAATCTGCTGGTTTTACCTCGCTGGTAGAGAATTTTAACTACTCGGTTGAAGGGCTGAAGAAAACCTTTGGTAAGCGCCTGACGCCGTATCAGTGCGAAATGCTGGGGCGTGTCGATGGTAAACAGGTCGCTCACCAGCCACAAATAGCCAATCTGGTTTATGGTGACCGCATGGGGAATAACAGTCAGGGTGATGGCTGGAAATATCGCGGTCGTGGCCTGCTGCAAATCACTGGTCGTGAGAACTACACCAAATGCGGTACAGCGCTGAACCTTGATCTGATCAGTACGCCAGAACTTTTGACGCAAGAGCGACATGCGGCCCGTTCGGCGGCATGGTACTTCACGTTACGTGGTTGCCTTCTATATTCGGGGGATGTTGAGCGCGTCACGCAGATTATTAACGGCGGGCAGAACGGCATTAAAGACCGCCGTGAACGTTACGCCAAAGCAAAAACCGCACTGGTATGAGGTCGCAATGGGACTTGAAATGATTATCGGCCTGGCTGTTGCTGTGCTGGCTGCAATTGCAGGTGCTTTTGGTCTGGGTAAATCACGCGGTACAAGCATCGCAGAAACACAAGCGAACCAGCAACGCACTGAAGAACGCGCAGCAGCTACTGAAGCCGTTGCAGAACGCCGGGTAGAAACAACAAAAGGAGCCAGGGATGTACAGCAGACTGTTAACCATCTTCCTGATGACGATGTTGACCGTGAGTTGCGCGAAAAATTTACCCGCAAAACCTGAAGTAACGGACACGGCCTGTGACTGGGTAAGCATCATCTACCTTACTGAGCACGATATTGCCGTGCTGGATAAACAGACGAAGCGGGACATATTGGCGCACAACAAATCAGTGCAGGCTAACTGCATGAAGGATCCAGGTCGTGAACGTAGAGAACCTAAGTAACGCGCATTACATCTATAACGAGATGAAAGAGCTACAGCGACAGAAAACCATACTGGAAAGTGGTGCTGGGCTTGGTGTGACAATCCAGTCTACCTATCAAGACGATGCCTTTCTTGAGGCCATACGCCCGCATGCTGTTGCTGAGCTTGATCACCGCATAGAGAAAAAGAAAGCTGTGCTGGTTGATTTGGGTATCTCCTTCTCCTAATGAATTAGGAGCTACAGCAGGTTTTAATTATGTGCTTATGATATTCTTCCCTAGTTAATTAACTGGGGGAGTAAATGCAAATGCTTGAATTTGTTGAGTCAGTAAGAAAATCTTTATTAGATGAAAATTATGAGGCTGCATTGTTTATTGCCTTATCTCTTCCTGATATATGTGGGAAACTTGAAACTCCTGAAGAGCGGAACGGGCCAAGAGCAAAAAGATGGTTTAAGGATAACCTTAAGGATAAATATTTTGCAGATAATCTTTATGAGACGTTTTTGGCTAACTTTCCCGAGCAATTAGATAAAATGCCTCAATACTTAATCGATGATTTAAAAACAAAAAAACCATTGGTAAGCTTTGACCATGAAAGCTACTGGGCTTTAAGAAATGCATTTTTGCATGAGGCATCTGATAGTACTAAGTTACAAAAAATTCAACTTACGCACTCTTCTGCGCACATGAATATGTTTAACGGTGTGCTTCAGTTAAGTGTTATTAATTTATCTAATGATATCTGCGATGCGGTAGTTAAGTGGGTTGAGCGGATGAAGGATAATAATGATGTATGCCAGAGGATAAATTCGAGGGCAAAAATCAAAAATGAAATGTTGGGTGGCGCTATTCGATTTGGGTAGTCTTACAAATTATCAAATCATTCCTACATGTTATCTCTAAATTTTAGAGTTACATAAGAATAAAAAAACACCAGCTTTGGCTGGTGTTTTTGCGGAGCATGTATGCCAACTTTAATACCCCGCGCATGTCGCAAACGTGGTTGTCCTGGCACGACTACGGACCGTTCAGGCTACTGTGAGCAGCATCGCAATGAGGGCTGGCAGCAGCATCAGCAGGGTAAGAGTCGCCATGAGCGTGGCTACGGCAGCAAGTGGGATATCAAACGCGCCCGCATCCTGAAGCGTGATAATCATCTGTGTCAGAACTGCCTGCGTACTGGACGTGCTGTCGCAGCCACAACCGTTGACCACATCAAGGCGAAGGCCCACGGCGGTACTGATGAAGACAGCAACCTTGAGAGCCTGTGCTGGTCGTGTCACGCAGCGAAGACCGCGCGCGAGCGGCTCAAGTGAGAATTAATGTCATCATCAGCCTGGGGAGGGGGAGGTCAAATCTCTGCGACCGCGCGCCTTCCGGACCGCCCGCCCCATCGTTTTTTTATACCCGCGAAAAATGAAATTTAACCAGGAGTGCCGCATATGGCTGGAACGGCGGGGCGTTCCGGGCGTCGCCCCAAGCCAACGGCGCGCAAGGCGCTGGCCGGAAATCCCGGCAAGCGAGCCCTGAACAAAGATGAACCTGTTTTTACGCCCATCAAAGGTGTTGAGCCACCGGAGTGGTTCGCTGAAGAAGATCTCCCTCTCGCCACGATCATGTGGCAACTGACAACCAAAGAACTCTGCGGTCAGGGCCTGCTGTGCGTGACTGACCTCGCGGTGCTTGAGCGGTGGTGCGTGGCCTACGAGTTCTGGCGACGTGCCGTGAAAAATATTGCCAGACAGGGCAACACCATCACCGGTGCAATGGGCGGTATGGTCAAAAATCCTGAGCTGACCGCCAAAAAAGAACAGGAGTCCGAGATGAGCAGTACGGGGGCAATGCTCGGACTCGACCCCAGCAGCCGCCAGCGTCTGATTGGCCTGGCGGGGCAGAAGAAAGCCACTAACCCGTTTCTGAAAATTATCGAATCATGAGCCGGAAATCTTACCCCAACGTAAATGCTGCCAATCAGTATGCCCGGGATGTCGTGCGCGGAAAGATTGTGGCCTGCCAGTTTGTGATTCAGGCCTGCCAGCGCCATCTTGATGACCTGATGGCGGAAAAAAGTAAGTCGTTTCGTTACCGCTTCGACAAGGATCTGGCTGAACGGGCCGCCAAATTTATTCAGCTGTTGCCGCACACCAAGGGTGAGTGGGCATTTAAACGGATGCCCATCACGCTGGAGCCGTGGCAGCTCTTTGTGATCTGCTGCGCGTTTGGCTGGGTCAATAAAGGCTCCCGGCTGCGCCGCTTCCGGGAGGTGTATACCGAAATCCCCCGTAAGAACGGCAAATCGGCAATCTCTGCCGGTGTTGCCCTGTATTGTTTTGCCTGTGATAACGAGTTTGGCGCGGAAGTGTATTCCGGTGCCACGACAGAGAAACAGGCGTGGGAAGTCTTTCGCCCGGCGCGACTGATGTGTAAACGCACACCCATGCTGACGGAAGCGTTCGGGATTGAGGTTAACGCCTCAAACATGAACCGTCCGGAGGATGGGGCGCGGTTTGAACCGCTGATTGGTAACCCCGGTGATGGTTCATCACCCCACTGTGCGGTGGTGGATGAATATCACGAGCACGCCACAGATGCGCTTTACACCACGATGCTTACCGGGATGGGGGCGCGACGTCAGCCACTGATGTGGGCCATTACCACCGCCGGGTACAACATTGAGGGGCCGTGCTACGACAAACGGCGGGAAGTCATCGAGATGCTCAACGGCTCGGTGCCCAACGATGAACTGTTCGGGATCATCTATACCGTTGACGAAGGCGACGACTGGACCGACCCGCAGGTACTTGAAAAAGCTAACCCGAATATCGGTGTGTCGGTTTATCGCGAGTTTTTGTTAAGCCAGCAGCAACGTGCGAAAAATAACGCCCGTCTGGCAAACGTCTTTAAAACAAAACACCTCAATATCTGGGTGTCGGCGCGTTCGGCGTATTTCAACCTGGTGAGCTGGCAGAGCTGCGAGGATAAATCACTGACTCTTGAGCAGTTCGAGGGGCAGCCGTGCATTCTGGCCTTTGACCTGGCGCGTAAGCTGGATATGAACAGCATGGCGCGACTTTATACCCGCGAGATTGACGGTAAAACGCATTACTACAGTGTGGCCCCGCGTTTCTGGGTACCGTATGACACGGTGTACAGCGTCGAGAAAAATGAAGATCGCCGGACAGCCGAACGCTTTCAGAAATGGGTGGAAATGGGCGTCCTGACCGTTACCGATGGTGCAGAGGTGGATTATCGCTACATCCTCGAAGAGGCCAAAGCGGCGAACAAAATCAGCCCGGTCAGCGAGTCACCCATCGACCCCTTCGGGGCGACCGGGCTGTCACATGACCTTGCTGATGAAGACCTGAACCCCATCACCATCATTCAGAACTACACCAACATGTCCGATCCGATGAAAGAGCTGGAAGCGGCAATTGAATCGGGGCGCTTTCATCATGATGGCAATCCCATCATGACCTGGTGTATCGGCAACGTGGTCGGCAAAACTATTCCGGGTAACGATGATGTGGTGAAGCCCGTCAAAGAGCAGGCGGAAAACAAAATTGACGGTGCAGTTGCGCTGATTATGGCGGTTGGCAGAGCCATGCTGTATGAGAAAGAAGACACGCTGTCTGACCACATTGAGTCCTACGGGATCCGCTCGCTTTAACTGAGGTAATTATGATCATGCTGATTCTCGCGCCTCTGGTGGGCGTGCTGGGGGCGCTTTTGCTGGCGTATGGTGCCTGGCTGATTTATCCCCCGGCGGGGTTTGTTGTTGCCGGGGCGTTGTGTCTGTTCTGGTCGTGGCTGGTGGCGCGATATCTCGACCGTACACAGCTGTCTGTCGGCGGAGGTAAATAGTGTTCTTTTCGGGATTATTTCAACGAAAAAGTGACGCGCCGGTGACCACCCCAGCAGAGCTGGCGGATGCTATAGGGCTGTCATATGACACCTATACCGGAAAGCAGATCAGCAGCCAGCGGGCCATGCGACTGACGGCGGTTTTTTCCTGCGTCAGGGTGCTGGCAGAGTCGGTCGGGATGTTGCCCTGCAATCTGTATCACCTGAACGGCAGCCTGAAACAGAGAGCCACCGGCGAACGTCTGCATAAGCTGATCTCCACGCATCCCAATAGCTATATGACGCCGCAGGAGTTCTGGGAGCTGGTGGTCACCTGTCTGTGCCTGCGGGGAAACTTTTACGCCTACAAAGTGAAAGCATTTGGCGAAGTGGCTGAACTGCTGCCCGTCGATCCTGGCTGTGTGGTACCGAAGCTTAACAGTAGCTGGGAGCCGGTCTATCAGGTCACATTCCCGGACGGCTCCACGGATGTGCTGACCCAGGAGGATATCTGGCATGTGCGCACGCTGACGCTGGACGGTCTGGTGGGGCTGAATCCCATCGCCTATGCCCGCGAGGCAATATCGCTGGCAGCTGCGACCGAAGAGCACGGGGCCAGACTGTTCAGCAATGGTGCGGTGACGTCGGGTGTGTTGCGTACAGAGCAGACGCTGTCAGATCAGGCTTACGAGCGCCTGAAGAAAGATTTTGAGGAGCGTCACACCGGGCTTGGTAATGCTCACCGCCCGATGATCCTTGAGATGGGGCTGGACTGGAAGTCGATGGCGCTGAACGCCGAGGACAGCCAGTTCCTGGAAACCCGCAAGTTTCAGCTTGAAGAAATTTGTCGTCTGTTCCGTGTGCCATTGCACATGGTGCAGAACACCGATCGCGCCACCTTCAACAATATCGAAGAGCTGGGGCTCGGATTTATCAACTATTCACTGGTGCCGTATCTGACCCGCATTGAGCAGCGGATCAACACCGGACTGGTACGAAAAAGTAAGCAGGGTGTTTATTACGCCAAATTTAACGCCGGGGCGTTACTGCGCGGGGATATGAAGTCCCGTTTTGAAGCCTACGCCACCGGGATTAACTGGGGAATTTACTCTCCCAATGACTGCCGCGACCTGGAAGATATGAATCCGCGTCCCGGTGGTGATGTCTATCTCACACCGATGAACATGACCACGAAACCCTCCGATGGCAGTAAAGCCGGTAAGCAGAAGGATAACGCCAATGCAGACGAAACAACGTCTTGATGTACCGCTGAGTCTGAAATCTGTCAGTGACTCCGGTGAGTTTGAAGGATATGGCTCCGTCTTTGGTGTAAAGGACAGTCACGATGATGTGGTGATGTCCGGGGCATTTGCTGCGTCCCTGCGGGCGTGGAGTGACAGAAAAGCGTTACCTGCGCTGCTCTGGCAGCACCGCATGGATGAGCCCATCGGTGTTTACACCGAAATGAAGGAAGACGATGTCGGGCTTTACGTCAGAGGGCGGTTGCTCATTGATGATGATCCCCTGGCAAAACGCGCACATGCACACATGAAGGCCGGTTCGTTAACCGGCCTTTCTATTGGGTACGTCCTGAAGGACTGGGAATACGACCGGACGAAAGAAGCCTTTCTGCTGAAAGAAATCGACCTCTGGGAAGTCAGTCTGGTGACGTTTCCGTCTAACGACGAGGCGCGGATCAGCGACGTCAAGAACGCACTGGCCCGCGGGGAAATCCCCGAACAGAAAAAAATCGAAAGAGTCCTGCGTGATGTCGGACTCTCCCGTACCCAGGCCAAAGCATTCATGGCCGGGGGCTATGGCGCACTGTCCCTGCGCGACGCTGAGGATGTGGGCTCTGCACTGAATGCACTGAAAAATCTGAACTTCTAATCAGGAGAAATACGATGGCGGTTGATATTAAAGATGTCGAACAGGTCGCGCAGGAGCTGCAGCAGAAGTTTGACGACTTCAAAGCAAAGAACGACAAGCGCGTGGATGCGATTGAGCAGGAAAAAGGCAAACTTGCCGGGCAGGTGGAAACCCTGAACGGGAAACTCAGCGAGCTGGAAAACCTCAAAAGCGATCTTGAAAAAGAGCTGCTTGAGCTGAAACGTCCGGCAGGTGGTGCGCAAAATAAACTGGCCACCGAGCATAAAGAAGCGTTTGTGGGCTTCCTGCGTAAAGGCCGTGAAGATGGCCTGCGCGATCTGGAGCGCAAGGCATTACAGGTGGGCACCGATGAAGACGGCGGCTATGCCGTGCCGGAAGCACTGGATCGCAACATTCTCACCCTGCTGAAAGATGAAGTGGTGATGCGCCAGGAAGCCACGGTGATCACCGTTGGTGGTTCCGACTACAAAAAACTGGTGAATCTGGGCGGCACGGCTTCCGGATGGGTTGGCGAGACTGACGCGCGCTCCCAGACTGCCACCTCAAAACTGGGCCTGATTGAACCTTTCATGGGGGAAATCTACGGTAACCCGCAGGCCACCCAGAAAATGCTGGATGATGCCTTTTTCAACGTGGAAGCATGGATCAACAGCGAGCTGGCAACCGAATTTGCCGAACAGGAAGAAATTGCCTTTACCACCGGCGATGGTACCAAGAAGCCGAAAGGGTTCCTGGCGTATGAATCCACTGATGAAACCGATAAGGTCCGGGCGTTCGGCAAACTTCAGCATATTGTATCCGGCGAAGCGACGGGGGTGACCGCAGACGCCATTATCAAACTGATTTACACGCTGCGAAAGGCACACCGCACTGGCGCGAAGTTCATGATGAACAACAACAGCCTGTTTGCCATCCGTCTGCTTAAAGACAGCGAGGGTAACTATCTGTGGCGTCCGGGGCTGGAACTGGGACAGCCGTCCTCTCTGGCGGGTTACGGTATCGCTGAAAACGAACAGATGCCGGATATCGCCGCTGATGCGAAAGCCATTGCATTTGGTAACTTCAAACGGGGTTACACCATCGTTGACCGTATCGGCACCCGCATTCTGCGTGACCCGTACACCAATAAACCGTTTGTCGGTTTTTATACCACCAAGCGCACCGGCGGGATGCTGGTCGATTCGCAGGCCATCAAACTGCTGAAGATTGCAGCGGCGTAATCACTCAGGGGCGCGGAACCGCGCCCCCTGTTCTGACGGGTGAAGAATCATGATCCTGAAACAAGATCTGAAATGGTCACCGGACGGTATGCGTGTTGAGGTCATTCAGGCCGGTGAGTATGACGACGGGGCGCTTCCTGCCCGGGTGCAGGAGATTGCACTTCAGGCCGGGTTAGCAGAGCGCGGAATCAGTGCAAAAAGCAGTAAAGCGGCAAAAGAGAAAAAAGCCACGACCAGTAAAGAGGGATGAGTATGCTTCTGACAATGGAAGAGATTAAAGCCCAACTCCGGCTGGATGAGGATTTCGATACTGATGACCGCCATCTGCAACTGCTGGCATGTGCGGCACAAAAGCGGACGGAAACGTATCTGAACCGGAAGCTCTATGCACCGGATGAAACCATTCCGGACAGCGATCCGGACGGGCTGCACCTGCCGGATGATATTCGTCTGGGGATGCTGATGCTTATCAGCCATTTTTACGAAAACCGCTCGTCGGTTACGGAAGTGGAGAAACTCGACATGCCGCAGAGTTTTGGCTGGCTTGTCGGCCCGTACAGGTACTTTCCTCAATGAAAATTCGTCAGGCGCAGACCAGCGCAACCTACATTCTGCCGGACCCCGGTGAACTGAATAAACGCGTCCTGATCCGCCTGCGGGTGGATATGCCCGCGGATAACTTTGGCGTGGAGCCTCAATACCCGGTTACGTTCCGGACATGGGCGAAGGTTATCCAGACCAGTGCCACCACCTGGCAGGAAACCGCGCAGACCGGGGACGCCATCACCCATTACATCACCATTCGTTACCGCCGGGGGATCACCGCTGATTATGAGGTGGTCTGCGGTGACAGTGTGTACCGGGTGAAACGTCAGCGCGATCTGAACGGGGCGCGGCGCTTTCTGCTGCTGGAGTGTACGGAGCTGGGCGAATGTAGGCAGAGTCACGGAGGCAACAATGACGACTTCCTTTTTACACGTTGATTTTCAGCAGCCCGCGGAGATGCGCTTTAACCGCGCCCGTGTCCGGCGGGCGTTTGTCACGATTGGTCAGCGTCATATGCGTGATGCCCGTCGGCTGGTGATGCGCCGTGCGCGGTCGGCACCGGGTGAAAACCCCGGTTATCAGACCGGACGCCTGGCTCGTTCGATTGGTTACATGGTGCCGAGAGCCAGTAAAAAGCGAGCCGGTTTTATGACACGCATTGCCCCTAACCAGCGCAACGGGAAGGGGAACCGGATGATCTCTGGTGACTTCTATCCGGCGTTTCTGTTTTTTGGTGTCCGGGGAGGAGCAAAACGTCGTCGTAGTCATCATCGTGGTGCATCCGGTGGCAGCGGCTGGCGACTGGCTCCACGTAATAACTTCATGGTGGAAACGCTTGAAAAGAACCGCAGCTGGACACGCTATTTTCTGGCGCGGGAATTGCGTAAATCACTGAAGCCGGAGCGACGACACAGATGAAACTGACGCCTGTTATTGCTGCACTGCGTGCCCGCTGTCCGTATTTTGAAAACCGGGTGGCAGGCGCGGCCCAGTTCAAAAATCTGCCGGAGGTCGGAAAGCTGAGACTCCCGGCGGCGTATGTGGTACCGGGTGATGACTCTCCGGGAGAAAACAAAAGCCAGACCGACTACTGGCAGGAGCTGAAAGAGGGCTTCTCCGTGGTTGTCATACTGAGTAACGGGCGTGATGAGCGCGGTCAGTTTGCCTCGTATGATGTGGTGGACGATGTCCGGCAGATGCTCTTTAAGGCTCTGCTGGGCTGGAACCCGGAGGCGTGCGGTAACCCGATTACCTATGACGGCGGCACGCTGCTGGATCTGAATCGTCATGAGCTGATTTATCAGTTCGATTTTTCGGTCATCAGCGAGCTGACTGAAGACGATACCCGCCAGCAGGATGATCTGAACAGTCTGGATGAACTGCAAACGCTGGCGATTGATGTTGATTATCTCGAGCCCGGTAACGGGCCTGACGGCGATATCGAACATCACACCGAAATAACCCTTCCTTCCTGAGGATCCTCATGTTTGTCAAACCTGTTAAAGGGCGGTCAGTTCCTGACCCTGCCCGCGGCGACCTTTTGCCCGCCGAAGGGCGAAATGTTGACGAGAACAACTACTGGCTGCGCCGTGAAGCAGCGGGTGATATCCGGCGCGTGAATAAAAAGGTGAATACCGATGACGATAAGCTTTAACACCATTCCGTCGAATACGCTGGTTCCGTTGTTTTATGCGGAAATGGATAACCAGGCGGCGAATACTGCACAGGACAGCGGAGCATCGCTGCTGATTGGTCATGCCAATAACGGTGCAGAGATTGTTGCCAACAGTCTGGTACTGATGCCGTCGGCAGACTATGCACGCCAGATTTGTGGTGCGGGAAGTCAGCTGGCGCGTATGGTCGAGGCTTATCGCCAGACTGACCCGTTTGGCGAGCTGTATGTGATTGCCGTTCCTGAATCCACAGGCGCGGCGGCAACGGTTACGCTGACGGTGACCGGGGCGGCAACCGAAACCGGCACGGTGAATGTGTATGTGGGACGTACCCGCGTGCAGGCACCGGTGACTAACGGCGATAACGTCACGATGATTGCCAGCAGTATCCAGGATGCCATCAATGCCGTTCCGGCCCTGCCGTTTACGGCTTCATCTTCGGCAGGCGTGGTTACACTGACCGCGCGTCATAAGGGGCTTTGCGGGAATGAAATTCCTGTCAGCCTCAATTACTACGGCTTTGGTGGGGGCGAAGTGCTGCCAGCGGGCGTACAGATTGCCGTGGCGACGGGTACCGCCGGAACGGGTGCTCCGGTTCTCACCGGCGCGGTGGCTGCAATGGCGGATGAGCCGTTTGATTATATCGGCCTGCCGTTCAACGACACGGCCTCCGTTAACACGCTGGTGACCGAGATGAACGATACCAGCGGTCGCTGGAGCTATGCGCGTCAGCTGTATGGTCATGTGTATACGGCAAAGATCGGCACGCTGTCAGAACTGGTGACCGCAGGTGACCAGTTTAACCAGCAGCACATTACCCTGGCGGGGTACGAAAAAGACACCCAGACGCCTGCCGACGAGCTGGCGGCAAGCCGTACCGCCCGCGCAGCGGTGTTTATCCGCAACGATCCGGCACGTCCCACGCAGACCGGTGAGCTGGTGGGTATGCTGCCTGCGCCGAAGGGGAAACGGTTCACGATGACCGAACAACAGACCCTGCTGTCTCATGGCGTGGCAACGGCGTATGTCGAAAGCGGGGTACTGCGCATTCAGCGTGATGTCACCACGTACAGGAAAAACGCTTACGGGGTTGCGGATAACAGCTACCTCGACAGCGAGACGCTGCATAGCAGTGCGTATGTACTGCGCAAACTGAAATCCGTCATTACCAGTAAGTACGGGCGTCACAAGCTTGCCAGCGACGGTACCCGCTTTGGTCCCGGTCAGGCGATTGTCACCCCGGCGGTGATCAAAGGGGAACTGCTGGCAACCTACCGTCAGCTTGAGCGTGCGGGGATCGTGGAAAACTACGAACTGTTTAAGCAGTACCTGGTTGTGGAGCGTGATGCCAGCGATCCGAACCGCCTGAACACGCTGTTCCCGCCTGACTATGTTAACCAGTTGCGTGTCTTTGCCGTGGTTAACCAGTTCCGTCTTCAGTATTCAGAGGAGTCTGCATAATGGCCCGTATCGGGGGAACCTGTTATTTCAAAATTGACGGTCAGCAGCTATCGCTGACCGGCGGCATTGAGGTGCCCATGAACAGGACGGTCAATGATGACATCATCGGCCTGGACGGTTCAGTGGACCGCAAGGAAACTCACCGTGCGCCTTATGTTAAAGGGACCTTCAAGGTGCCGAAGAATTTTCCGGTGAGCAAAATCACCTCGTCTGATGAGATGACCATCACTGCCGAGCTGGCGAACGGTCAGGTCTATGTACTGTCGTCTGCCTGGCTGCACGGCGAAGCGAACCATAATGCCGAAGAAGGGACGGTTGATCTTGAGTTCCACGGTGAAGAAGGGGATTACCAGTAATGAAAGAGCTTGAGTTAAAGAAACCGATTACTGCTCATGGCGAGACACTCTCCGTACTGGAGTTTGATGAGCCCACCGGGAAAGATGTCCGCGAGCTGGGGTATCCCTACCAGATGAATCAGGATGAGTCCGTCAGACTTCTGGCGCATGTGGTATCGAAATACATTGTGCGGCTGGCGAAAGTGCCGCAAAACTCTGTCGACCAGATGTCTCCGGCAGACCTGAATGCTGCGGCGTGGCTTGTGGCTGGTTTTTTCCTCCAGGCCTGACGGCTGAATACCTCACTGATCGCTTCTTTGACTGCGCCAGCTACTGGCGCATTAATCCCTTCGAATTGCTGAATATGCCGATCAGTGAAATTCCCTTGCTGGTCAGTCAGGCAAACAGGATAGAGCAGGAGAAACGCACACATGGCTGAATTTGAGCTTAAGGCGTTGATCACCGGTGTCGACAGACTTTCTCCCGCGCTGTCGAAAATGCAAAAGAAAATCCGGGGATTTAAACGCCAGGCGGAAGAAGCATCACAGGGTGGGCTGGCGCTTGGTGGCGGACTGGCAGCGGGTCTGACGCTTTCCCTGAAATCTTATGCCGATCAGGAAAACGCCGCCACCGGGCTGAAAGTCGCCATGATGGATGCGAACGGCGAGGTCGGAAAGAGCTTTCAGGACATCAATAAACTGGCTATTGGCCTGGGTAACCAGCTACCCGGTACAACGGCTGATTTCCAGAACATGATGCAGATGCTGGTGCGTCAGGGGATCCCGGCAGAAAACATTCTTGGTGGTGTGGGTAAAGCGACAGCTTATCTTGCGGTACAACTGAAAAAAACACCGGAAGCGGCTGCTGAGTTTGCTGCAAAGATGCAGGATGCTACCGGAACGGCGTCAGAAGACATGATGGGGCTGTTCGACACTATCCAGAAGGCGTTTTATCTGGGCGTTGACGATACCAACATGTTGTCCTTCTTCACTAAAACCAGTTCTGTTCTGAAGATGGTGAACAAGGACGGTCTTCAGGCTGCACAGAGCCTTGCCCCTATCAGCGTCATGATGGATCAGATGGGGATGAACGGGGAGTCGGCAGGTAATGCCCTGCGAAAAGTTATCCAGTCCGGATTAAGCGTTAAGAAAATCAGGGACGTCAATAAAGTCATGGCCCGCCAGAAACTCGGAGTGCAGCTCGATTTTACTGACGGCAAAGGGAGTTTTGGCGGTCTTGATAACATGTTCAGGCAACTGGCAAAGCTGCGAAAACTGACCGACGTTAAGCGAACAGGTGTACTTAAGGCAATATTTGGTGATGATGCCGAAACCCTTCAGGTGGTCAATGCTCTGATCGATAAAGGAAAGGATGGTTACGATCAGATCCAGCAGAAGATGAATAAACAGGCCAGCCTGAATAAACGTGTTCAGGCACAGCTTGGTACGCTGTCCAACCTGTGGGAGGCAATGACGGGGACCGCAACTAACGGTCTTGCAGCTATTGGCGGCGCATTTTCTGGTGACGCTAAAAATATCACGCAATGGCTGGGGGAGTTGGGGGAAAAATTCACGAAGTTTGCGGATGAAAATCCCCGGGTTATTCGCGGCGTCGTCGGGCTTGCTGCCGGTCTTGCGATTCTGAAACTGGGATTGATGGGCGTGGGCAGTGCCATCAGTATCGTCAGCAGGATCATGTCGATGACGCCGATTGGCATGATTGCGACGGCGATTGCCCTGGCTGCGGGATTAATTATCACTAACTGGGATGTTGTCGGACCTTATTTTAAGAAACTCTGGGAAACCATTAGTCCTTATTTTGAGGCTGGCTGGGAACTTCTGAAGAAGGTTTTTGCCTGGTCGCCGCTGGGGATGGTGATCAATAACTGGGGACCGGTTGTTAAGTGGTTTCAGCATATGTGGGATAAGCTGAAGCCGATTATTGAATGGTTTACCGACAGTTCCGGTGACACGGTCGATGCCATTAACTCGGCGCAGTGGGGCGCGGGTGCTTATGATGCTTATGGGACGGGAATACCGGCACGGGGATACACTCCTTATCCGGCGGTGGATCCGGCTCAGGCAAACAACGCCTCCGATGCCACAGGCTCGAATCCCTTCATGATTAACAAAGCTTCTGCGCCAAAAGTTGATGGTGAGATCAAGGTCTCTTTTGTGAATTCGCCTCCGGGTATGCGGGTTATGGAAACGCGATCCAGCGGTTTTGATGTCAGCCATGATGTTGGCTATACGCGCTTTGGCAGGTAATGAAAAATTAATCTGTTAATGAGTCCCACTCCGGTGGGATTTTTTATGTACGGAGTTTATATGACGTGGAAAGACAGACTTCAGGACGCGTCATTTCGCGGTGTGCCGTTTAAGGTTGAAGAAGAAAGTACGGGAACCGGTCGTCGTGTGGAAACGCACGAATACCCGAACCGCGACAAACCCTATACCGAAGACCTGGGGAAAATCACTTTCCGCCCGTCCATCACGGCTTATGTGGTGGGAGATGACTGCTTTGACCAGCGCGATCGCCTGATTGACGCGCTGAATAAACCCGGTCCCGGCACGCTTGTCCATCCGACTTACGGTGAGCTGAAAGTCTGTGTTGACGGAGAGGTTCGGGTCAGCACATCGAAGAGTGAAGGGCGTATTGTCCGCTTTGACCTGAAGTTTGTCGAAGCGGGAGAACTCTCTTACCCCACTTCAGGTGCGGCGACGGCGCAGACGCTGATGTCATCCTGTTCTGCACTGGATGACTGCATCAGTGACAGCTTCAGCGGTTTCAGTATCGATGGCGTGGCGGATTTCGTGCAGAACGACGTTATTGGTAATGCCAGCATAATGCTGGGGTATGTTTCTGATGCGATGAAAGTGGTGGATTCTGCCGTATCGGATGCCGCCAGGCTGTTGCAGGGGGATATCTCGGTACTTCTGCCGCCGCCATCGTCAGGCAAAAATTTCGTTGAGCAGGTGCAGAAAATGTGGCGTACCGGGAAACGCCTTTATGGTAACGCCAGCGATCTGGTCACCATGATCAAAACGCTTTCCGGTGTCAGCCTCGGCAGTGATCTGCAACCGCGCGGCGTCTGGAAAACGGACAGTAAAACCACCGCTACGGCGACGCAGCAGCGTAACGTGGTTGCCAGCACCCTTCGTACGACCGCAATCAGCGAAGCGGCGTATGCCGTCACCCGATTGCCTGCGCCAACAACTTCCGCGGTGATGCAGAATGCCGCAGTGGGGCAGGCAACAACAGCTGCACAGAGCACCGGCTGGCCTTCCGTCACGCATCCGGCACTGAACAATGCACCGGCGATGAAAAACACGGTTGATCTGCCGACGTGGGAAGAACTGACTGACATTCGCGACACACTGAATACGGCAATTGATAAGGAGTTGTCCCGTACAACCAGTGATGCGCTGTTTCTGGCGCTGCGCCGGGTGAAAGCAGATCTGAATGCGGATATCAACACGCGCCTTGAACAGTCTGCACGGATCATTCAGCGCACACCGGATGAGGTTTTACCCGCGCTGGTGCTGGCGGCGACCTGGTTTGATAACGCGACGCGTGACGCGGACATTATCCGGCGTAATGCCATTACGCATCCCGGCTTTGTGCCGGTGATCCCTCTGAAGGTGCCAGTGCAATGAACGATAACGTCACGCTACGGGTAAATGGCCGGGAGTGGAATGGCTGGACATCGGTGCGCATCGGTGCCGGTATTGAACGGCTGGCGCGGGATTTCAGTGTGGAGATCACCCGCCAGTGGCCGGGAGATGAGGGTATCACCACGCTTCAGCCGCGCATTAAAAACGGTTCAAAAGTGGAAGTGCTGATTGGTGATGAGCGGGTGATCACCGGCTGGGTGGAGGCGACTCCCGTTCGTTACGATGCCCGTTCGGTCAGCACCGGTATTGCCGGACGCAGTCTGACCGCTGACCTGATTGACTGTGCAGCCGAACCGACACAGTTTAACGGACGATCGCTGGTACAGATTGCGCAGGCGCTTGCTGCGCCTTTCGGCATTGAGGTGGTGAACAGCGGTGCGCCGTCGGGTGTTATTCCTGATGTCCAGCCTGATCACGGTGAAACGGTGATTGAGGTAATCAACAAAATACTCGGTCAGCAGCAGGCACTGGCTTACGACGATCCGCACGGCAGGCTGGTGATTGGCGGTATTGGCTCAACGCGGGCACATACCGCGCTGGTACTTGGGGAAAACATCCTTTCCTGCGATACGGAGAAGAGTATCCGGGAGCGGTTTTCTGTTTACCAGGTGGCGGGGCAGCGTGCCGGAAACGACGATGATTTCGGTGAGGCCACCACCACCGCGCTGCGGGCCCGCACAGAGGACGCATTTATTGCCCGTTACCGTCCGATGTATATCAGGCAGACAGGGCAGGCTACGGGGGCAGGCTGTATTGCGCGTGCTGACTTTGAAGCCCGGCAACGGGCGGCGCGGACGGATGAAACCACCTATGTGGTGCAGGGCTGGCGACAGGGTAACGGTACGCTGTGGCAACCCAACCAGCGGGTGATTGTCTTTGATCCGGTCTGTGGTTTTGACAATACCGAACTGCTTGTTTCGGAAGTCACGTTTACTCAGGACCAGAACGGCACCCTGACGGAAATCCGTGTCGGCCCGCCTGATGCTTATCTGCCTGAACCTGAAGACCCCGGCGCGCGGAAAAAGAAAAAAGCCAGAGTACAGGAGGACCCGTTCTGATGAGGACGATTGAAGCCATGCAGCGACAACTTCTCGGCCTGATTGGGCGGGCAGTGGTGAAAAGCATCAGTGCCGCCACGAAATGTCAGACCGTGGATGTGTCCCTGATTGCCGGTGAACCCAAAGCCGGGGTTGAACATCTTGAACCCTACGGTTTTACCGCAAGGGCAAACAGCGGTGCGGAAGCGGTGGTGTTGTTTCCGGATGGCGACCGTTCTCATGCGGTGGTTGTTACGGTGTCGGACCGGCGCTACCGCCTGAAAGGGCTGCATACGGGGGAGGTGGCTGTCTATGACGATCAGGGGCAGTCCGTGACGCTGACCCGGGAGGGGATCGTGGTGGACGGTGCAGGTAAAACAATCACGTTTCGCAATGCGCCTAAGGCTCGTTTTGAAATGGACCTGGAAGTGACCGGACAGGTGAAAGACCTGTGCGACTCCACCGGCACCACCATGTCAGCGATGCGGCTTGCCTATAACGGGCATCGTCACAGAGAGAACGGTCAGGGCAGTAACACCGACAAACCTGATAAAGCGATGGAGGCATGATGGAACTGTGGCTGACGGTGAACGGTAAACGCACCTGCGCCAGCGCACCGCTGGATCCGCTGACCCGTGCCGTGGTGATTTCCCTGTTCACCTGGCGGCGGGCTGAACCTGATGACAATGCCGACGTCCCGATGGGATGGTGGGGGGATACCTGGCCTGCGGTACAGAATGACCGTTACGGCTCCCGACTGTGGCTGCTTCAGCGCAGCAAACTGACCAATCAGCTGGTGCAGACGGTAAGGGGATATATCCGCGAATGCCTGCAATGGATGATTGATGACGGCGTGGTGTCCCGTATTGATCTGGATATCCGCCGCACCGGGATTAATGAGCTGGGTAACAGTATCACCCTCTGGCGTCGTGACGGACCGGTAATGATTTCTTTTGATGATCTGTGGAGTGCGATAACGCATGGCGGACAGTGAATTTCAACGCCCGACGCTGGCAGAAAATATCAGTATGCTCCGTAACGATTTATTCGCCAGGCTGGACGTCAGCGACACGCTCCGGCGCATGGATGAAGACGTGCGGGCAAAGGTGTATGCGGCGGCGCTGCATACGGTTTACGGTTACATCGATTATCTGGCAATGAACATGCTGCCTGACCTGTGCGATGAGTCCTGGCTGGCGCGACATGCTGCGATGAAACGGTGTCCGCGCAAGGGGGCCACGTCTGCCAGCGGGTATATGCGCTGGGAAGGTGTCAGCGATGGCCTGAAGGTGACCGCCGGGAGTGTTATTCAGCGCGATGACCTGGTTCAGTACACGACAACTGACGATGCAACCAGCTCCGGTGGTGTCCTGCGCGTGCCGATCGCCTGCTCAAGTGCAGGTGCGGTCGGTAACGCTGACGACGGTACGGCATTAATCCTGGTCACGCCGGTGAATGGTCTGCCGTCTTCCGGTGTGGCTGACACCATTACAGGCGGATTTGATACTGAAGAGCTGGAAACGTGGCGCGCCCGCGTCATTGAGCGGTATTACTGGACGCCGCAGGGCGGGGCTGACGGGGACTATGTCGTTTGGGCTAAAGAAGTGCCCGGCATTACCCGCGCATGGACATACCGTCACTGGATGGGAACGGGAACTGTCGGTGTGATGATTGCCAGCAGTGACCTGATTAATCCCATTCCGGAAGAATCAACGGAAACGGCAGCAAGACAACATATCGGGCCACTGGCCCCGGTGGCAGGCTCTGATTTGTATGTATTCAGGCCGGTGGAACATACGGTGGATTTTCATATCCGCGTGACGCCGGACACACCAGAAATACGGGCTGCCATTACCGCGGAGTTGCGTTCGTTCCTGCTGCGTGATGGTTATCCGCAGGGAGAACTGAAGGTATCGCGTATCAGTGAGGCGATTTCCGGTGCGAACGGGGAATACAGCCATCAGTTGCTTGCACCGGTGGACAATATCTCCATTGCGAAAAACGAACTGGCGGTACTGGGGACGATTTCATGGACGTGACAAACGATGATTACATCCGCCTGTTATCGGCACTGTTGCCGCCCGGTCCGGCGTGGTCAGCCAGCGATCCGGCGATTGCCGGTGCGGCACCGTCATTAACCCGTGTTCATCAGCGTGCGGATGCCCTGATGCGGGAGCTGGATCCGCGCACCACCACTGAACTGATAAACCGCTGGGAGCGTCTGTGCGGTCTGCCGGATGAATGTATTCCCGCAGGGACACAGACCCTTCGTCAGCGTCAGCAACGGCTGGATGCGAAGGTTAACCTGGCGGGCAGCATCAACGAGAATTTTTATCTTGCACAGCTTGCTGCCCTGGGCAGACCAGATGCCAACATCACGCGATACGACAAAAGCACGTTCACCTGCTCATCGGTCTGTACTGACGCGGTGAATGCGCCGGAATGGCGGTATTACTGGCAGGTCAACATGCCAGCCGCCACAAACACCACCTGGATGACATGTGGCGATCCCTGTGATTCCGCGCTGCGTATCTGGGGCGACACCGTTGTCGAATGTGTGCTTAACAAACTCTGCCCGTCGCATACCTACGTAATTTTTAAATATCCGGAGTAATCCATGCATCGTATAGACACGAAAACCGCGCAGAAGGATAAGTTCGGCGCGGGTAAGAACGGTTTTACCCGTGGTAACCCCCAGACCGGCACACCTGCCACCGATCTGGATGATGACTACTTTGACATGTTGCAGGAGGAACTTTGCAGTGTTGTGGAGGCATCCGGTGCCAGCCTAGAGAAGGGGCGGCATGACCAGCTGCTTACAGCGCTTCGTGCGCTGCTGTTAAGCCGCAAGAATCCGTTTGGCGATATCAAATCGGATGGCACGGTGAAAACGGCTCTCGAAAACCTTGGTTTGGGAGAAGGTGCTCCAGCTATTGGCGTTCCGTTCTTCTGGCCGTCCGCCGCAATGCCAAATACTGTAATCGACAGTTGGTCCAGTATGGTGTTTTTGAAGTTCAACGGCGCGAAATTCTCTGCCACTGATTACCCTGTGCTGGCGAAAGTGTTTCCGGCGCTAGCATTACCTGACGCACGGGGTGATTTCATTCGTATCTGGGATGATGGGCGCGGGATTGATGTCGGACGTACCCTACTTTCAGGGCAATCACACACAATTATGGATCATGCACACAATATGGAATTGTGGACGGGGGACGGGCTTGCCGCAGGAAGTGCACGGGAAGGAGTAAACCCAGGAATACTGGCTACATACGGTGACGGGGGAATAGTTAAAACGGACGAACCCGGTCTTAAGGTGCCTTCCTCACTACGAGCTCTTAGCTCTCGTAGTGTTAAACGTTATGGTGAAATTAGTGGAAATGTAGATACAGAAACCCGTCCACGAAATATTGCATTTAACTTTCTGGTGAGGGCTAAATAATGATACCTGTTTTTGATGAAAATGGGCTGGCTACAGTGCCGGGCGATATGCGTTGTTTTTATTATAATGCAGTAACGTATGAATATACCGGCTGGTCTGATGAATATATTAATACTGGCGTAAGTATACCCGCCTGTTCCACTGGTATTGACCCGGGCGAAAACATCCCGGGAAAAGTGGCAGTATTTACGGGTAAGGGATGGAGCCATGAAGAAGACCATCGCAATGAGACCGTTTACTCAACTGAAAATGGCGCAGCTGTTACAGTGGATTATATCGGTGCCATCAAAGACGGTTATGTCACGCTTTCACCGTTAACGCCATACGATAAATGGGATGGTGAGAAATGGGTGACGGATACCGAGGCACAGCATAGCGCCGCAGTAGAAGCGGCAGAAGCACAGCGCCAGTCGCTGATTGATGCTGCAATGGCTTCCATCAGTCTGATTCAACTGAAATTACAGGCTGGGCGGAAGCTGACGCAGCCAGAAAACACCCGACTTAACGCTGTGCTGGATTACATTGACGCGGTGACGGCAACAGATACCAGCACAGCGCCGGACGTCATCTGGCCTGAACTGCCGGAGGCGTAGACCATTCAATATCTGGCGCACCGGAAGTATCGACCAGTTCCAGTGCGTCCAGATAATCCAGCCACAAATTATATTGCGCCAGTTCCTCACCTTTCAGGTAAGCGTAAACTGACCGCCGTATGTAGCCATCAGACGAGAATTGGTAACTTAGACGCCCATCTGATATAGACGGACATCTAAGTATGGAATTACAGGACTGGCGAAAAGAACCTCGTAAAAACTATTCGAATGAATTCAAACTTCGTATGGTGGAACTGGCATCACAACCTGGAGCTTGTGTTGCACAGATTGCACGTGAAAATGGCGTCAATGATAATGTTATTTTCAAATGGCTCAGGCTCTGGCAGAACGAAGGGCGTGTTTCGCGGCGTCTTCCGGTAACGACCTCTTCTGACACTGGCGTTGAATTATTACCTGTAGAAATAACGCCGGATGAGCAGAAAGAACCTGTGGCGGCCATTGCGCCGTCTTTATCCACTTCCACTCAGACCAGAGTCAGTGCCAGTTCCTGCAAGGTGGAATTCCGTCACGGTAACATGACGCTGGAAAATCCATCGCCAGAGCTGCTCACAGTGTTGATCCGTGAACTGACCGGGAGGGGAAGATGATCTCACTCCCATCAGGTACCCGTATCTGGCTCGTTGCCGGCGTTACCGATATGCGTAAATCCTTCAACGGACTGGGAGAACAGGTACAACATGTGCTGAATGATAATCCCTTCTCCGGTCACCTGTTTATCTTCCGTGGCCGACGGGGTGACACCGTCAAAATTCTTTGGGCTGATGCTGATGGTCTGTGCCTGTTCACCAAACGCCTGGAGGAAGGCCAGTTTATCTGGCCTGCGGTACGTGACGGCAAGGTATCCATTACCCGCTCGCAACTGGCAATGCTCCTCGATAAGCTGGACTGGCGTCAGCCAAAAACATCCAGCCGTAACTCACTGACAATGTTGTAAAAAACTCCTGACCGCATTATAAAAACGGTCATGAGTCAGAAATACCTCATTCGCATCGCA